>VAPR01000275.1_pt1 | contig 36347 bp, 42 predicted proteins | sample 3380701 | NCBI WGS metagenome assembly VAPR01 (sample SAMN11536904, study PRJNA540576) | hot springs metagenome | isolation source: hot spring wet sediment | place: Spain: Lobios | collected 2014-01
ATATAGGCTATAGATGAGCATATTCCATAAATCTAGCATAGTCAATAATGCTAATTATGTTAAGGAATGGCGATATCTAGTTATGCAACAAAGCAATTTTTGTCCTGTTTTTATATAAGAATTATAATGATTTAGGGGTTCTGAACCTGTTTGAGTTTAAAACACTTGTTTCAGGAGCATAGTAATACCCTTCTATCTGTGCCTCGAAGAACAATGAATTAGGAATAAAATCTAGTACCAAGATAACCATTCCTAGATATGAGAATTTGGTAGATTATTTAAATTATGAATATCTTATTAATACATATGAGCATGTATGACAAACGGTAGTATTGTTAGAGGTAGTTGGTCAAGGAGGTTCATGATGGCAGCAATAATACAAGCAGTAATACTATTGCTTATAGTCTCTACAGCTATCGCTCCTTACAATTCATATGCTCAGGATATTAGCATGCATGATGAGGATCTAACTCTTATAGTGAACATAGAGGCGAGTAGAGGGCATCTCATGCAGGCTTTAAATAACAAGAGTATAGGCAATGATAATGGGGCTATTGCCCATGCAGGACATCCTGCAGCAGAGCATCTAGACAAGATAGCCCCCATTATAGAGAAGAGGAATCCTGAACTGATAAATGAGTTGAGGGATAAACTTACAAGACTTCCATCCAAGGTACCAGCAATATCATATGAAGAGTTGAGGGCAGAGATAGATGCTATAGATGCGCTTTTCGAGAATGCATCAAACCTTATAAGTGATGAGAATAAGGGCAGTGTACAGTTCTGGTTTGAAGTTATGAAGATGCTACTTGAGCATACAGAGGAGGAGTATGAGGAGGGTGTCGAGGAGGAAGGTACTGTAAGCAATATCATAGAGTATGAGGATGCACAAGCATTCATAGTTAGAGCAGAGCATGTATTCACAACTAAGGTAAAGGATAGCATAAGTTCAGATACAAGTGTAGTTATAGAGCGCTTCTTCAACGATGTAAAGATGGCTATGGATGAGAAGCGTTCTGCAGATAGAATAAAGGAACTGGTAGATGGTATAATGCCAGTCATACCAGAGTTCCCTATCAATCTCATGCTAATACTAGTTGGTGTAGTTGCATTAACAATAATGATTGGTAGAGTACTTATGCCTATTAAGGCAACAGTATACAATGGGTATAGCAACAGATAGCAACACCATTGGCTAGAGATCTCTCTTATCTTTCTCCTTCTCTTTATTTTATGTAATTATATGAGTTTGAAAGACTTCGTTACAGTTGCCAGAGCATTTCAATTAATGAGAGCACTATTTGCTGAGGAGTGTACACTCTCTGTAGAGTTCCTTGCTTTGTTGCATGACTCAAACTGATTACTATATATCTTGCTTTGCACAACTTGAAATCAAGTATGCACCAATATAGGCTATAGATGAGCATATTCCATAAATCTAGCATAGTCAATAATGCTATTATGTTAAGGAATGGCTATATCCTCTAGTTATGCAACAAATCAATCCATACTACTATTTACGCTATAATAGGATAAAACCTATTAATGAGATTGTAGAAATCATATACATGAGTAGTGTAGAGGATGAGCCAAAGGATGTTATGGTGCTAAGTGCTATAGCCAAAGGTTACAATACAGAGGAGAAGATAGCAAAGGCTACAGGGTTATCAGCATTCGATGTAGCCATGATAGTTGAGAGGTTGATCCTCCATGGCCTTATAGTTAAGAAGGAGAAGAAGGGTTTTCTAGGCAAGAGGAAGGTTGAGTTAACGATGACGGAGAAGGGCACTAGGGAGTTGCAGGAGCGAAGATTCGAGTTGGAGCAGAGATGGCAGAGGATGGTTATGCTTGCTGAACAAGGGAAGAAGCAGGAGTTCGAGAGGGAAGCGCTATCTATGAGGAGTTGGATACCTATAATGCTCTTCATGGGCATAATGGATATGATGATGTGGATGACCATGCTCAACATGATGAACCTTGCTGCACAGGATTACATGCCAGAGCAGGTACCTGATGCTGGTGCTGGAAGTGGAGGTGGAGATATGGGAGGAGATGCTGGAGAGGGAGGAGGTTGGGATTGGGGAGACTTTGGCGATGTTAATATATGAGTATGCAGAGAGATGTAGCAGTAAACACAAATAAAAGATAGATATGTTAGATCCTTATCTATAGGATGAGAATGCATCACCTTACACTATATCATCGGGCTTGTATTGCTACTCTGCAGTGTATTGCTATTACGGCCATATCCCTCTAGCCTTTATTGCATCAACAACTCTGTTAACTGCAAGTACCATGCTACCCTTGCGCATATCAACCTTGTACTCCTCTGCCGTTCTATACACATCGTTGAATGCTGTGACCATCTTACCTTCTAGCATATCATGCACCTTCTCATAGCTCCAGTAATCCCTTGTTAGGTTCTGAACCCACTCAAAGTAACTTACTGTTACACCTCCAGCATTTGCAAGTATATCTGGAACTACTAACTTGCCTTTCTTGAATAGGATCTCATCAGCCTCTGGAGTAGTAGGCCCATTTGCAGCCTCTGCAACCATCTTTGCCTTTATATTCTCAGCGTTATCCTTTGTTATCTGATTCTCATACGCTGCTGGTACAAGTATATCACACTCCAACTCAAGTAACTCCTTGTTTGTTATCTCCCTTGCATTCCTGAACCCTCTAACCATGCCTGTCCTTGTCTTATGCTCTATTAGTGCTTCAACATCCAACCCATCCTTCCCATCGTAGAATATACCTCCTTTTGAGTCGCTAACAGCAATTATACTTGCACCCATCTGCTTAAGGAACTTTGCAGCATAGGTTCCTGCATTCCCAAATCCTTGTATCACAACCCTTGCGCTCTTCAGATCTACGTTGAGCTTCTTTGCTCCTTCCCTTACGCAGAATGCAACTCCAAGGCCAGTAGCCTCCGTCCTCCCCTTTGAGCCTCCTATGTTCAATGGCTTGCCAGTTATCACACCTGGACTTATGCTTCCCTTCAACGCACTATACGTATCCATAATCCATGCCATCTCTCTAGGTCCTGTGTAGACATCTGGCGCAGGTATATCCACGTATGGCCCTATGATATCAGAGATCATGTATGCATACCTCCTACTCAACCTCTCAAGCTCATGCTCGCTCATGCTCTTAGGGTCACAGGCTATGCCTCCCTTTCCTCCTCCAAATGGTACATCAACTATTGCACACTTCCATGTCATCCACATTGCTAATGCCTTAACCTCATCAAGCGTTACTTGTGGATGGTACCTTATGCCACCTTTGTATGGGCCTCTTGCATCGTTATGCTGCACTCTATGCCCTATGAAGACCTTAACCCTGCCATCATCCATCCTAACAGGGATGGATACTGTGAGCACTCTCTTTGGTGTTCTAAGCACTTCATGCATCCCCTCATCTAGATGCATTATCCTTGCTGCCTCATCCAACTGTTTCAGTGCATTCTCGAATGGATTTATATCTGACATACATGCAGGTGTAAGTTGCTAATAAATAAAGCTTCCTAAGGGATGTGAAGAAGTATTATGTGATATTATGGGGATGTTTGCAATTAAGGTTATTATAAAAATATTACTTGCTGTTTAGCCTCTCATGCAATAGCCTCCTCAACTCATCATCGCTCACTCCATTGGGATCTATACCCAATGCCCTTGCTACAGCCTCCAACTTCTCCCTCTCGCTACTTACTGGACCCTTTATGGGTATAGTTAAGCCTATACTTGTGTTGGTATTGGTATTAGCATTCATCCTATCAAGTTCCCTCCTTATACTTGCCCTTGCCCTCTCATACTCTCCAACTGCCTTACCTATGCTCCTTCCTAAACTTGGTAGATGCTTGCTCCCAACTATGAGTATGAGGAAGAGAAGTACTATGATTATCCACTCACTTCCTCCTATGTTAATCATCAAAAGATAACAACTCATCTATTCAATAAATACCTTAACGCTCTCTTCCCTATATCCCTTCTGTAATGCATCCCTTCCCAGTGTACTCTATTAACTGCAGAATAGACCTTCTCTATAGCCTCCTTCATATCACTACCTAATGCTACTATGCTTAGAACCCTGCCTCCATCTGTTACTATTCTACCATCATCTGTAACCTTTGTACCTGCATGGAATACAAGATGATCACCATTGCTGTACATACTATTAAGATCATCAAGCCCTGTTATGACCTTGCCCGTCTCATACGCATTAGGATAACCTTTAGATGCTAGCACTACACATACTGCTACCCTCTCATCCCATACCATATCCTCAGCCTGGTCTAGAGTACCATCTATGCAGTGCTCAACATAATAGATAAGATCAGATCTAAGCCTTGGAAGTATAACCTGTGTCTCTGGATCACCAAGCCTTACATTGAACTCTAGAACATATGCTTTATCACCAACAAGCATAAGCCCAGCGTATAGGAAGCCCTTGAACTCAACACCATCATGCCTTAACCCATCTATAGCCTTCTGCATTATATTACGCATTATCCACTCATGCATCTTACCATCTATGATAGGGTTGGGGGAGTATGCACCCATGCCACCAGTGTTTGGACCCTCATCGTTATCATATACCCTCTTGTGATCTTGGCTTGTTGCCAATGGTATGATACGCTTTCCATCACTCATGCATATGAAGGATACCTCCTCCCCGTAGAGCCTCTCCTCCAGCACTATTCTATTACCAGCATCACCAAATACCCTATCCTTCATGATCATATCTACTGCGTTGTATGCTTCAGCCTTGCTACTACACACTACTACACCCTTCCCAGCAGCAAGCCCATCTGCCTTAACTACAACATCATCCCTCTTGCTCCTTGCAATGTAATCCTTTGCAGCCTCTGGCTCATCAAAAACCTTGAACTCTGCTGTTGGTATACCATGCCTCTTCATGAACTCCTTTGCCCATACCTTGCTACTCTCCAACCTTGCTGCATCCCTACTTGGGCCAAGTATCCTTAGACCATTACCTTTGAATAGATCTACTATGCCCATTGCCAATGGCTCCTCAGGTCCAACTATGGTTAAGCATTCATGCTCCATCGCAAACCTCAAGAGTCTATCGTGCTCCTTGATCCCTATGCCTAGATTCTCATAGCCAGCAAGCCTTGTGCCACCATTACCAGGAGCAAAGAATACCTTCTCAACCTTACTACTGTTGGCAACCTTCCAGCCTATGGCATGCTCCCTTGCACCAGAGCCAAGCACAAGTACATTCATCTTCACACCACCACAATGGTACAACATACATATAATAAATCAACTTCATCATAACTACTGTAGCTTCTTGAGCATATCTATAACATCATCTGCATGGCTCTTAACATCGACTCTATTCATTATATGCCTTATCACCCCATCCCTATCTATTATGAAGGTTACCCTTCTTGCCCTCCCTTTCTCCTCATTGAATACTCCATACGCCTTGCTTATGCTATTATCTGCATCGCTAACCAGTGGGAAGTTCAGCCCATACTTTGCTGCAAACCTCTTGTGAGACTCTAGATCATCACTGCTTATGCCTATAACCTCTGCACCTAGAGCCCTTATCCTCTCCATACTATCCTTAATGCCTATTGACTGTACTGTACATCCTGGGGTCATATCCTTTACATAGAAGTAGAGTACTACACTCTTGCCTTTGTAGTTGCTGAGCCTTATCCTACCCTGTGTAGATTCTGCAGTGAAGTCTGGAGCAGGAGAACCCACACCTATACTTGCTCCATCACCCATAACATATCACCTTCCTTGTTGTTGCTTGCTTACTGCAAGATAAAAGTCTAACTAACAATCATTATCCTTGGTTACCTGCTTATACATCATATCTATCAATGCTCTTATGAAGCCATCGTACTCATCATCATTAAAATGCACCTCATCAACCATCTCTCTAACCTCTGCTATCTCAACAGCCTTCAGATGGTAGCATGAAGCCTTCCCTTCTCCCCTTTCTTCTATTGCTACTGCCCTTGCCCTAAAGTAGTAATCTTTGCATGTACAGTAATCTGGGGGACGAATCCAGTACTCATGCCTATTGCCCACAACAGTCCAGATCCTTCTATTACTGGGCATGAATACATGTAACTTGACAGCCTTTCTACACGCTATCCTCTCTGCCCTTTCCATACACTTCTTGCCTTATCTAATGTTTAGCATATATGTATGATTAATCCTTTACCATCAGTTGATGGATGTGTTATAGTAAATATTATTTGTGGAGTTGATCAAATAATCAATACACTTCCATATTAGTCATCTTTGATGCATCGATCTTAGTGAATAGATATGGCATTTGCATCAAAGTGGAGCAAGCCAAACGAGCCTGGTATGGGTGAGAAGTTACAGAGTGTAGTGAAGCCCACAGGACCACTCAAGCCAAGGATAGAGCATGCACAGAGGAAGTTACAGATGCAGATAATGAAACTTGATAGTATAGCGCAGAAGTTAAGGGAGAAGGATCAGTTACTCTTCAAGAGGATAGTGCAATCCATACAGCAGCATGATACACAGTACTCAGCAGTACTCTCAAATGAGTTGGCTCAGATAAGAAAGTTGAGTAAGATGGTGAACCAAGCAAAGCTTGCATTGGAGCAGATACAGTTGAGGCTCAGCACGATAACAGAACTTGGAGATGTTGTAGTCACGCTTAGCCCAGCAATGGCTGTTGTAAAGAACGTTAGATCAGGATTAGCAAGCATGATGCCTGAGGTTGATAATGAGATGGGCGAGATATCTGAACTGCTTGGAGGTATACTGATGGATGCAGGACAGGTTGGAGGCTATAACATAAACTTCGAGTATGCTAATGAAGAAGCAACAAAGATACTTGAGGAGGCAGCAAGCGTAGTTGAGAGCAAGATGAAGGAGAAGTTCCCAGATCTACCTAGCATGAGTGAGGATAGCAAGATAATGGGCTAGTGAGTAGATAGGGAGGGTAGATAAACAACAAGAAGAAGGATGAGAACTAGAAGAGGAAGGAGGTAGCAATTATGATGATTAGGCATCATATACTTTTTATTTATTTATCTACTAATTATATACAATCAGCGATCAAGAGGTGTACTTGTTATGGTATTCAATCGTAATGTACATGATGCAAGAGATAAGGTTGTATCTGCAGTATCCCATCTTGAGTTAGAGCTCAAATCCATAACCTCCCTCTATAATAAGTTGCAGAGAGATCTAGAACTGCGTACCCTTGGTTACACATGTAGTTGCAATTCTAATAACAATATCTGTAGTAGTAGCAACAGTAGCAGTAGTAGTAGCGGTGCTTCATTAGACACTCCTTGCAATGATGATATAACTGCACTATTGACGTTGATGAAGACTACGCAATTAGCATTGCAGAGTATAACTATTCGTATAGATACACTCATCTACATTCAAGAACTGCTCATGTTACTTGAAAGGACAATGAACGTACTCAACTCTATAAGATCTGATATAAAGAGGATGGAACAAGAGATGCAGAGTATAATGCAGAAGATAGGCACATCATTCATAGAATCAAAGATAGAGTTTGGATATAGTGAGAGGATTGAATTACCAAGTATAGATGGTTACGATGCATATAAAAGATGATATGATATATAGCATTAGAATGCTTAATTAATTAGTCAAGTTTACTGTCGTTTACTTTACTCCCATCTAGCATGAACACAATTTCACCTACTAATTGAGATGATGATGTTAACTTTCTCGTCTAAATATAAAGTGATATTATCCTATGGGATAACAGAGTAGATATACCTATAAAGGTATATGTTCAGTATGCAGATGGTTGTCAATATTAGTTGAGTTACTTTGCTATTATATTTTACACTATGGTATAGGTAAATCCTTATCTGTAATGCAGGTGAGTGTTAATTGACTCTGGCACCCCAAGAATTAGAGAATATTGCAAGTAAGCATGCTGCAGAGGCCATAAAGTTAGATTCGCAGGGAGCAAAGCCACATGCTATACTCCACTATCAGAAGGCAGTTGATGCCTTGCTGAAGCTGGTTCACCTCTACCCAGATTACAAGTTGAACAAGATATACGTTGAGAGGGCAAAGGCCTATCAGAACAGGATAAAAGCATTACAGGAGTCTAGAGGGTTGGATGGTATGCATGATATGGTCAATGGGGATAAGGGTAGCAGCAAGGGTAGCGAGCAAGCAAATACAGCAATCAGCAAGGTTAGACATGATAGTGTTGGGGGTGAGAGGAGTAATGGTAATGGGTTAAGTAGCAATGATACTAACGTTGAGATACTCAAGGCTGATTTTGATGATCTAGTACTGAAGGATAAGCCAAATGTGAAGTGGGACGAGGTTATAGGCCTTGATGATGCAAAGAGAGCGTTGAGAGAAAGCATAATATATCCTACTCAAAGGCCAGATCTATTCCCTCTTGGATGGCCAAAGGGTATACTACTCTATGGTCCTCCAGGGAATGGAAAGACACTTCTAGCAGCAGCAACTGCAAGCGAGATAGAAGGTTACTTCATAAACGTAGATGCAGCATCGATGATGAGCAAATGGCTTGGTGAGGCTGAGAAGAATGTAGCAAAGTTATTCTCCATGGCAAGGAGAGTTGTTAGCAAGGAGAACGTGCCAGTCATACTCTTCATAGATGAGGTTGATTCTCTGTTAGGCACAAGAAGCAATGAGATAGGAGGAGAGGTTAGGGTTAAGAACCAGTTCCTTACAGAGATGGATGGTATTACTAGCAAGTCTGGGAAATCACCAATATACGTTATAGGTGCTACAAACAAGCCATGGAGCCTAGATTGGCCATTCCTCAGGAGGTTCCAGAAGAGGATATACGTAGGCTTACCAGATTACAATGCAAGGTTACAGATGTTCAGATCCTACACTGCCCAACTCAACATAGATCCATCTCTTAAACTTGAGGATCTTGCAAAGATAACAGAAGGGTACTCAGCAAGTGATATAAGGGATATATGCCAGGGTGTGCAACTGAAGGTTGTAAATGAACTCTTTGAGAGTGGCAAGGCATTCGATGGTAATGCTCAGACAAGAAGCATAGGCATGAACGACTTTAAGGAGATACTTAAGAACAGGAAGCCTAGCGTTAGTCAGGAGATGATAAAGGCTTATCTTAGATGGACTGAGCAGTTCAAAGCACTCTAGTATTATTTCTAAATCCATCCATCCATCAACCTATCAATTAATCAATCAATCAACCATCCATCTATCCACTATTAATACATACATATATATCAATCAACAATAATCTAGTTCTCTCACTCTTTATAAATACCTCTTCACAACTCATCACCATGAGATGGGGTATAGAGCAGGAGGAGTACTACTTCAAGATATACGATGAGGATAAGAACGTTGCAGCATACTTCCAGCCAGACTATGGTCAGATAGAGCCAAAGGAAAGAGAGTATGAGATAATTGAGAGGATGCTGAAGCATGGTGATCCTATAACCTCTGGCCTACTCTATATGCCCATGGCTAAGTTCAATATAAGGGATGATGCTGATTATAGCATAGATGATGTAATCTCTAGCATAGAGGATGCACTTTCAAGGATTAAGCAGTGGAGAGGGGTTGTAGGCATGAGGGGCTCAGGCTATGTTATAGAGCATGCATGGGTGAGAAGAGCACATACAGATTACGATATGCTTGCCATACTACTTGTGGTTAGGTTCAACATTCAGGTTAGACTATTCAAGAAGGAGATCCTTAATGCTCTAGCAGAGTTGTTGGACCTATTGGTTGATAATGGTCTGATTTAAGATACTGTATCAATAATTAAAATGTAATAACAGCATCACTAACTTATGTATGGCTGCTGATCAACCTTGCTTCTAATCCATACATTCATGCATACCACAAACATTATAGATTGGTTAGTGTTATCCAGTAACATGAGGAAGGAGTATATAGTTGTGAGGATAGATGCAGCACCAGATGGCAGCCCTTATGTATTTGTATCTTTAGCAGAGCCTAGGGATATCAAGGAGAAGGGTCAGAGTCCATTCGGTGTGCAGGTGGTGAGTAACTTCACATCGTTCGAGGACCTTATGAAGAACCTAAACAAGATGATAGCAAGCCAGTTGATGGGAGGCTTCACAACAACACTGAAGTTGAGCATAAGGGAGTATGAGGAATCGGGTATAAAGGTTGGGGATAAGATATACATCGATATAATAAAGCCAGATATCATGGCGGGTAATGAGCTCTTCTTGAGCCAAGAGCAGATGCAGAAGTATGAGAAGGTCTTGAGTATATTGAGTGAGAAGGGCATAGGGCCAAGTGTATGGGCTGCTAAGCGTAACCAGATCCTTGCAATGATAAATAAAGGTTCATCTGCCGAGGATATAGCGGATACCATAATAAGAGAGGTAGGCAGTGCTTAAATCATCAAAACTCTTCTTGTAAGAGAAGGGTATATTGTACGATCTGTAAATATAGTGTGGGTGCTTAACTAAAGCAGATCTAGGCATTTATTTATTATTGATATGCTTGATTCTAACATAACAATATCGCTGAGCATCCTCCTCTACTTCTACCTATTCATTCTTCCCTTTTACGATTACATCTTCCTCATCCTTCTCCTTCTCTCCTCCCCTTCCCTCTCCCTCTACTACTTCATACCTGCGTTGCTGTGGCAGCATTATATACACACAGGCTGAACCACACATCGTACATGGTACACTGTTGCCTTGCAACTGTCCATCTCTGTTGTGTATCCTTGCTGCCTCCTCAGGATCTATTGCAAGGGATATCTGTTTAGCCCAATCAAGCATCCTCCTTGCTCTTGTCATCTCAGCATCCCACCTTATCGCTCTATCCCTTATCTTCACTATATCCCCAGCATGTGCTGCTATCCTGTATGCTATCAACCCTTCCTTAACCTCCTCTGGTGTTGGAAGCGCTAGATGCTCAGATGGTGTAAGATAGCAGAGGAGATCAGCACCCTCGCTTGCTGCTATAGCTGCTCCTATGGCACTTGCTATATGATCGTAGCCTGCTGCTACATCAGTAACCAGTGGACCAAGTACATAGTATGGCACATCGCCTATTAGAGATTTAGCAAGCCTAACATTTGCTGCAACCTCGTTCAATGGTACATGCCCTGGACCCTCTATCATGACCTGCACATCCATAGCATATGCCCTCTTCGCTAGTCTTGCAACATTTATCATCTCTGCTACCTGTAGTTCATCATGAGAATCTAGTATTGAACCAGGGCGAAGGGCATCGCCAAGGCTGAATGTTACATCATACTCCCTTGCTATCTCACATAGATAATCAAAGTGCTCATAGTATGGATTCTCCTTACCATACTTGAGCATCCATGCTGCAGTTATCGTGCCTCCCTTGCTCACTATCCCAGCATGCCTCTTAACCTTGAGCAGTCTATCTGCAAGTTCTCTAGTTAACCCAGCATGTATTGTAGTGTAATCTACACCATCCCTTGCACACTGCTCAAACGCATTAAGAAAATCATCCTCATCCATCTCAAGCGGGTTCTTATGCTTCTGTACAGCCTCAGCATAAGCCTGGTACACTGGCACATAGCCAAACTGTATCCTTGCCTCCTCCATCAAGGTTCTTCTTATTGATGGTAGATCACCAGCATCGCTAAGATCCATGATGGTATCTGCACCATACCTTACAGCTATCCTTGCCTTCTCAACCTCCTCTTGTAAGTTTACCCTTAAGGTTGATGTACCTATGTTAACATTCACCTTAGTCCTTAAACCCTTCCCTATGCCTACTAACTTGGTTAGTTCCTGCTTCCTTGCTACATTCCTTGGTATTATTATTGAGCCATTTGCAACACCCCTAACTATAAGATCAAGGCTAACCTGTTCACTCTCTGCTACATGCTTCATCTCCTCAGTAGCAACCCCCCTCCTAGCATAGCTTAGTTGAGTTACCATTGTATAGACTTCCTACACATCAAATATAAACGATGTTATCTAGAGTATCCATCATTTATACTGGAAATAAAATGATGATGGTTGTATGGTTATCTTACCTACTTACACACTCTCCTCTGCACCAGTTCTAACACTCAACAGGATTGAGATCTGATTCATAACGTACATGAGCCTTAGTACATGTCTTGACATCTTCACAATAGCCTTATCATACCATCTCTTGTATACTAAGAGTAGGATTATAGTGCTTACCGTGTTTGCTATGCTAGTTACTGCTATGCTTAGCATGCTTATATTCATCTTTGTTAAGAGCAGGAGCGTTACTACGAACGGTATTGGGAGCATCATTGCTATAGTTGCATTTACCCCTAGTACTACAGGGAATGTACGCTTCCCAGCAGCCTTGTCACCCTCATAATCCTGTATATCACCCAAGGGTGCAAGTATGAAGAGGAATAGAAAGGATATGACAGCAAGCATGATTACATTAACATTAAGATCATCTACAGCAAAGCCACCTATTAGTGCAGCAAATCCTGCACCAGATGCATTGACTAGGGTCTTGTATGGGAACCTATCCTTAAGGTTAATCCTTGGATGGGAGTATGCTACTGCTAAGATTGTGCAGAGCAGTGCTATTATAGCAGTGTACAGGTTTATATGCATAAGGAGGGCCATCCCTATGGAGAATAGTGCTATAGAGATCCTCTTTACTACCTTATCATCTGCCTTGCCTCTTACAATGGCCCTATTAACCTTATTTATTCTATCTGCTAAGGTATCGGTAATATCGTTATAGGCATATGTTGCAAGGCTTATCAGATACGTACCAACTGCAAGTTTGATTGCTAGCATGGGTTCTACTATTCCTTTGGATGCAATTATGAGGGATAGGAGTGCAGATGCCACGAATATGTACACTTGCGATCTCTGCCTTATGTAATGTAGTATACATTCTAGATAATAGGTGAACCATCTAATATTTAGACCTTGTTTGTATATTAATGGTATCATTTTCCCTTTTCTAGGGAAAAAAGGAGAATGGTAACTAATAAAGTCTACTCTGTTTATATTATAAAACATGATAGAATAAAATAATTAAGAAGATATTAAAGAAGATGATTTTAATATAGCCACTGCAGCTAATTTATTAGTCCTATTACATTACCAATAATCATAACTAGAATTAAAGTTTTGATACTATTCTTCATCATTGCAAGGAACTGTTTGCCTCTCTCTGTTGCTACATAGCCCTTGAACGGTACATCCATCTCCTTTATGAATCCAAGCCTTACAAGCTCATCTATGTACCTGTTGAGCTGATAGAAGTTAAGGCTAGCCTTATACAGTATATGGGTCTTCTTTGCAGGTGTTGCTGTAACCTCTATTATCCTTAGCAGTATATCAAGTTTGTCTCTCTTCTCATGTGTAGCAATGCTCATGAAGGCTTTATTGTGAGATTAAGTTATATATTTTATGTGACTGATTACATGTAACTCACATTATATGGTTATTTTATCACCATCAATGGGGAAAATTTTATATTGTCACCTTATTACCTAGTACGGTTAACTAGTACTTTAATTGCCTTCTCATACTCCTTTAGTGTGTTTATAGGCAGCCAAGAACTTGAGTCTATGATGAATCCATGTAGCAATCCCTTCTCTGCAAGTATAGGGAAGATCACAGACTCCAACTCTACAGCTTTCGGGCTATCCATATCTATATACTCATTTATTATATCATAAACCTTAGGCTCAAATACGTACAGTCCTATGGATGTGGGTATGGTAAGTATGGGCTTCTCTATGAACTCAACTATGTTATTGCTCTCATCAAGCTTAGCTGTGCCATATGGGTATTCAACCTTATCGATGAGTGCTATGGATGCATAGACACCATATCTGCTTACTGCTTCAAGGTGATCCTGTATAAACCTAGCATATATTCCATCATCAAGCATTATATCATCTGGGAATGTAACTAGGGTTCTCTTACTCCTATCTATTATGTTGTTGAGCAAAGCGTACTTGAATGCCTTCCCCTTACCCCATCCTATATTATTCTCTGGGTCTATAGAGTACTTTACCCTTATACCATATCTCTTGCCATCATTTACATGCCTTCTAACCATCTCATGTTTATAGCCTATCAGCAGTATGAACTCTTTATCCTTGAATCCGTTCTTGATGAGCCCCTCTATGCAGATATCTAGAAGGGTTGAGTTGCCTATGCTGAGTAGGCACTTTGGCGCATCTATTCCAAGCCTCTTACCCATACCACCAGCCAATATTGCTATCTGTGTATCATTACCATTGATCATGATTAGACACCTCCTTTCTTGATGTAGTCTATGTTAGATACCTTCGTTGGATCTATACCTTTAGCATACGCCAAGTGCACACTGAGCAGATCACCAATGTAACTTAGTGAGAGCAACCTTGCTAGAGGAGATTTACCAACGCTCCATACTTCTGTTACCTCTATACCCTTGCTACTGATTAACCTCCTGCTCTTATTTATTGCTGCGTAGAGATCATAGCCATTATGTACCTGCTCCCTCTCATATTCCTCATCCCTAAGAATGATTAGGGCTTTATCATCATTGTTAGTGTTATGCTCATACCATACCTCTATCTCATTATGCAGCAACTCTGGATATACATCGTAATAGCACTGCATCTTTGCATTCTCATTGAGCATATGCTTCCAGCGGAGCGCTGCTGCTTTAGTAAACTCATCACTATACACTACTGCTAAGGTCTTTCCAACCATGGATCGCTTGATCCTCTCCAACCTGTTCCTATCACCTGCTAGAGTAGAGAGCAGACCACTAGCCTCCTTTATATCCTTGCATGCACTGTTCATTATACTAGACTTCTCAAGTACTAGGAGTGCTGGTGCAAGCATGTAGCCTAATGATGCTCTACTGTATAAGTTGTTGACTACCCTAACACATCCTATGCCTTGATTACTACATAACCGCTCCATATCCTTGCTTGAAGTTATCATAACTATCTTGCTGGTATACTCCCTAGCCTTGCTTACTGCAGCAATGGTCTCCTTTGTACCTCCCGAGTATGTAACTGCTATAACCAGTGTTCTATCACTTAATCTAGGTAGATCACTACTCTTCACAACATGAACCCTATGGTCCCTTACAACCGTCTTTATGAAATCCCCAACTATTCCAGAACCTCCCATGCCTATAACTGCTATCTCATCTATGCAATCGAATGCTGGTATGCTATCCTTAAGGGCTAGGGATTGGAGCAGTTGAGTTGGAAGATCTGTAACCTTGCTCAGCATGGTCTCTTCATTTATCATACCATACATACAGGCTGTGAATAAATAAATATTTTGTAATGTAAGTAACATAACAAACGTTATGTAATAGTAGTTATATAATTATATACATTAAAATTAAAAATAAAGATTGTTATTATTGCTGCTGAGGCTTTGGACAGCCCTCCATTGGCCATATATAGATATCCTTGCCTGGTAACTGCCACAACTCCCCAGTGTAAAAGTCAGTATTATCTATATGGCATCTATAGCATATGTTGACCTGTACATCACTATCTGGCTTGCCTATGAGCCTAAGGAACTCCTTTGCATACTCCACAGCCTTCTTATCATACTCTGCTGGTACCTCATCAACATCCTCAGCATCAGTTGGTATGAACACATCGAAGTGTATCCTTCTCCCATCTGCATATGTGTTGTATACTACAACATTCTTTGCCTTACCAACATATGGCTTTAATTGTGCCTCCATAGGCTAATCCCCCTTGGGATCTCATTTAAATCTTTTTATTAGAAGGTATATAACCTCTTAAGATGAGGTATAGAGTAGTTGCTGTAGGAGGTACATTTGATATACTGCATAAAGGGCATATTGCATTGTTGGATAAGGCGTTTGAGGTTGGGGATCATGTGATAATAGGTGTAACTAGCGATTCGTTAGTTGCAAGGATGGGAAAGAGGATATCTAACGATTACAGTAGAAGGGTAAGGAACCTCTCATCCATGCTAGTTAATAGATACCCATCTAGAAGGTTCGATATAATCATGCTGGATGATGAGTTTGGTCCAACAATTACAGATCCAAGTATAGAGGCTATAGTTGTAAGCAGGGAGACCGAACATAAATGTAAGAGGCTCAATGAGATAAGAGAGGCTAATGGTATGAAGCCATTACATATAATTGCTATAGATCTACTGCTTGCAGATGATGGGGAGAGGATATCATCTAGCAGGATAAGGGCTGGAGAGATAGATGCTGATGGTAGGGTGTTGAGATCAAAGTGAATTGTTTAGGCTATTATGATTACTCAATCAATCAATTAATCAATCAAACATGAATCTATCCACCATATCCCTTGCATGCTCCCTCTTGATCTGAAACTCCTTAAGATATCTCTTCACAGCATCTGCCAGTGCATACTTGCACTCATAGCATAAGAGCGAGCCGCTCCTACACTTCACATACCTCTCATCTGAACTCTTCTCATCCTCGAACATGTACCTTAGGTACCAGAATACAGGACATCTGTATGCATCAGCACCAAGCCTTCTCTGCAGTGCTATAGTTGGTTGGCCTCCAGTGAATGCATTCATAACCTTCTTCTCAGCAACCTCTGGCTCATCTGTAGTGAATATTGCAGTCTCTGGTTGTGATGATGACATCTTGCCCTGCATACCTAACCCTGGAAGGAACTTGGAGTGTATCTGTGCAGGCTTGTAGTATCCTAACTTCTCAGCAACATCCCTTGTAATCCTCCAGTATGGATCTTGGTCTATTGCAGCAGGGATGAGGCATGGTGTAGGCTTACCTTCTATCTTTGATGGAAGGAAGCATGGTGCAGCCTGTATTGCAGGGAAGAGTATCATCCCTATGTTTGTTGATGATGTGAACCCAAATGTAGCTCTTACAGTTGAGAACGTTAGCTTCTTTGCAATCTCTATAGCAATTGGGTATAGATGGTTAATATGCTTTGTATCAACTATTATCTTGCTCTTCTCTGGCTTGAATCCAACTGCTATTATATCCAGTATGTTCTCATATGCATACCTGCTTATCTCATCCATGTTCCTCCCATCGGTATAGAGGAACTTCTCATCATCAGTTATCTGGAATATCAGGTTCACATTGAAACTATCCTGTAAATACTTTGTAAACACCCATGGTAGTATATGCCCTAGATGAACATTGCCAGATGGTCCTCTTCCAGTGTAGAGGTAGAACCTCTCACCCTTCTCATACATATCAAGGATCCAGTCTAGGTCTCTGTGGCTGAAGAAGTACCCAAGCTTGAGCAATGGATGCAACCTTCCAGCAAACCTCTTTATCCTTGCTAGTAACTCCTCATCTATTAGTTGGGTACCAAACTCATTTACAAGCCTTGTATAGTCTACCTCCCCTTCAACCTTCCATGGCGTTACAGTGAAGCCCTCCTCCTTCATTAACTCAATGCAAACATCAAACCTTTAAAAAGTGTTAAGGTTGTTGCTTTGTTAATGATTCAAGCTTCTTGCTGTATATCCTCTCTATAGTAGCATCAGCATCCATGCTATAGAGCCTAGCCATGTAGTGTAGTAGTGCTATGCTCTCTGCTATCTCAACCTTTGCATGCTCTACATTACCCTTCTCCATGGCAAATGCTATCTCCCCAACCTCCCTAACAAGATGGATGAAGGCTTTGCTTACATCATCACCAAATCTCTTGATATAGTACTCTACTGCAACATCTACAGCATTACCCATGTACACCCTACATCTAGCATATTAATAAAGATTAAAAATGCGAGTATAGATCAGGCATATGTTGATTGCACTACACGATATAGAGAGGAGGATCATACTTGCCCTTGCTGGGAAGAAGGGATGGATGGGGTTGGATGAACTGAGCAAGCATACAGGGCTGAACATAGATCAGGTTAGGAGGGGGGTTGAGTGGTTGAAGTACAAGGGTATAATAAGTATGGAGGAGAGTACAATAAGGCTTATTGGGATAGGTAGAGAGGGGCTTAACGTACTAAAGAGTAACCTTCCAGAGATAAGGCTTGTGAGTGCTGCAATTCGCATGGGAGGAGAAGGGGTAAGCCTGAAGGATGTAAGGGAGGTTGCTGATCTAGCAGATGATGAGTTCAACGCTGCAGTAAGGTATGCTAGGGAGAAGGGGCTGATAACATTAAGCAACGGCAAGGTGTATGTAAGGAAGAGTGTAGATGCACAGAATATGCCAGAGTACAGATTGCTAGCAAGGCTTGGAGAGAAGGGATGGTTAAGAGAGGATGAGTTGAGCAATGATGATAAGGATGCATATAGGATGCTCAAGAGCAGGCCTGAGTACATAGTTGAGAGGGATGTAAGGGAGGTTAGGGTTATGCTTAGTGAGCATGGTTACTCTATACTGAAGCAGATCATGGATGAGCAGGAGAGGATGGAGGATGCTCTTACAGTGAAGAGGATAGATGTTACTGCCCCTGCTCCAATAATATATGCTGGTAGGAAGCATATACTGCAAGATGTTATAGATGAGGTTAGGGAGATACTCATAGGTATGGGCTTTGAGGAGATAGATGGTAGCATTCTGCAGAGTGCATTCTGGAACTTTGATGCGCTCTTCACACCTCAAGACCATCCAGCAAGGGAGATGCAGGATACATTCTACATCGCTAGTATGCGTAGAAGCATAGATGCTGAGAAAGAGGTTGTGAAGAGAGTATCATCAATGCATGAGCAGGGATGGAGGTACTCATGGAGTAGCAAAGAAGCAGAGAGGTTAGTGCTTAGAACACATACTACAGCAGTAACCATAAGGTACCTTGCAGAGCATAAGCCAGATGAGGCAAGTATATTCTCAGTAGGCAGGGTATTCAGGAATGAGAAGTTAAGTTACAAGCATCTAGCAGAGTTCCATCAGGTTGAGGGTATAGTTGTGAGCAAGGATGCAACTTTGAGGGATCTTATGGGTATACAGCAGGAGTTCTATAGAAGGCTTGGTCTGAACAAGGTTAAGTTCTGGCCAACATACTTCCCCTACACAGAGCCATCACTACAGTCCATGGTCTACCATGAGAGGTTGGGTAGATGGGTTGAGCTCTTTGGAATGGGTATATTCAGGCCAGAGGTTACAGAGCCATTGGGTATAGATAAGCCAGTTCTAGCATGGGGTGGAGGTCTAGAGAGGATTGCAATGCTCAAGTATGGTATAGATGATGTTAGGGAACTCTACAGCAATAGGTTATCTATGCTTAGGGGTGTTGCAAGATGCCAGTTGTAACATTACAGCATAGAAGGCTTGAGAGGCTTGTTGGTAAGAGCATAGATGAGATACTTGCCATGCTACCTTACATAGCATTAGATATAGAGGAGGAGGGTAATGATTACGTAAAGGTTGAGTACAACCCAAATAGACCAGACTTCTCAACAGACTACGGTATAGCAAGAGCGCTGAGAGGCATTATGGGTATAGAGGTAGGATTGCCTAGACTCAATCTTGTTGGGAGCAGTGTTGCTACATTCAACGTAGATGCAAGTGTTGATAGCATAAGGCCATACGTGCTAGCACTTGTAGCATTTGATGGAAGGATGGATGATGAAGATCTAAGACAGTTGATAAGCATGCAGGAGGATCTACATATGGGTATAGGGAGGAAGAGGAGGAAGGTATCCATAGGACTTCATGATTATGATAAGGTTAATGGTCCATTCTACTACACAACTGAGAGCAAGGACTTCAAGTTCATACCATTGAACTCTGCTAGAGAGATGAGTATGCAGGAGATACTTGCAAGCACAGATGTTGGAAAGGCATATGGGCATATAATAAAGGAGCATGCTAGATATCCAATAATAAAGGATGCTAAAGATAATGTACTCTCATTCCCTCCAATAGTAAATGCTGAACTTACAAGGGTTACAGAGCATACAAAGAATATGTTGGTAGAGGTTACAGCAACTGATCTTAACACTGCAAAAGATGTCCTAGCAGTTATAGCAGTAACGCTATCAGATATGGGCTTCAAGGTAGCAAGTGTATCCATCAACTATGATGGCTATACAATAACTACACCAGAGATGAGTTATAGGAGGATGAGCCTTCCAATGGATAGGTTGAGCCTACTTGGTTTGGATATAGATAGGAAGGAGGTTATAGAGTGTTTGAGGAGGAGCAGGTTAGATGTAGAAGCAGGAGAGGTTGATGGTAACATAGAGTGTTTAGTGCCGAGGTATAGAGTAGATATAATCCATTGGATAGACCTTGTGGAAGAGGTTGCTATAGGCTACAACATATCAAGGTTTGAGCCAAGGTATCCAAGGTTAAAGGCGATGGGCTCAAGACATAGGATGCTTAAGGTACTTGATGATGCAAGGAGTGTTATGGTTGGGCTTGGGATGCTTGAGGTTATGAACTTCAACCTTGTAAGTATGTTAATACAGTATGAGATGGTTGGGAGGAGAAGGGATAGCAATGCTGCATTGGTTGTTGAGGAGAGTAAGAGTAAGGAGCATGAGGTGCTGAGGGACTCTCTTGTACCATCACTCCTTGCAGTGCTCTCAAGAAATGTACATGAGCCCTATCCACAGAGGCTCTTTGAGGTAGGCAAGGTGTTTAGTAGGGATGGAGACTCCATAAGGGAGGAGTGGAGTGTAGCAGCAGTGATAGCACATAGCAGTGCAAACTATACTGAGGCAAGATCTTATCTTCAAGCATTGTTGTATACACTATTTGGTATAGATGTGGATACAGAGCCGGTGGATGAGCCTCCATATGAGAGTGGCAAGGCAGCAGAGATACTCTTCAAGGATAAGAGGATAGGTAGTATTGGGGAGGTTAGCAGTAGCGTTCTTAGCAACTTCAGGATAAGGGTACCAGTATCTGCGTTTGAAGTAATCATATCAAGGCTATATAGCAAGTAAAGTAGAATGCTAGTTTATTCGTTAATTTAATAAGTTTCCTTGCATATTATATTACTAATGCCCGCAGAAGTGCACGTGGACGGGCTGGGATGAGCATGATGATTCCCAGTTTCACCCAGACGTGCTACAGCGGGCATGTCTATAACTACCATATAGCTATAGCAGTAGTACTAACTAACAACAACAATATTATTATAAATGGATTGTGTATTTTGCATTGGACCCCCGCAGAGGGTGCAGGGTGAGGTTAGCAGTTGGCTTCCTATGAACCCTTGTGGGTCAGATGCGGGGGACACCTATAGCATAAATAATAAAAGTGTAGATGTTAAGCATCCTATATGGAAGAGGATTACATAAGGCTAACAGAGGAGCAGATAAGTACAAATCTAGCAAGGCTTAAGGGATGGAGGTTAGAGAATGGCAAGCTTACAAGGACATTCATCTTCAAGGACTTCAGTGAGGCATTTGGGTTCATGACAAGGGTTGCGTTAGAGTCTGAGAAACTTAACCATCACCCAGAGTGGTTCAATGTGTACAACAGGGTTAGGATAGACCTCATCACGCATGATGTGAATGGGATAAGCAACTACGACTTTAAACTTGCTGAGAGGATAAACAGAATACATGGGGATGAAGGGTAAGAGGGTATTAATAACTGGAGCAAGTGGAGGTATAGGAAGGGCTACAGCACTGCTTCTTGCTGGTATGGGTGCTAGATTAGCATTGCACTATTTTAGCAATGAGGATAGTATAGACTCAATACTTGATGAGATAGAAGGCAAGTATGGCAATGATTGTGTAATGAAGGTCAAGGCAGATGTATCAAGGTATGATGAGGTTAATGCAATGGTTGATGCAGTGCTTAAAAGGTTCAATGGTATAGATTCACTTATAGCAGTAGCAGGTTATCCTATGCGGAGAGAGGTATGGTTTGCAGATCCTCTAGGGCTTACAGATGAGGTGCTTGATAAGCCATGGAGTGTTGATCTTAAGGGATCGTACAACTGTATAAAGGCTATCGTACCATACATGAAGAGGCAGGGTAATGGAAGTATAGTGCTTGTATCATCAACCCCATCAATAGCAGGGGATGCACATGGCTTAGCATATACACTAGCAAAGGCATCTATAATAGCATTGACAAGGTCACTTGCATTGGTACTTGCTCCAGAGGTAAGGATAAACTGTGTAGCATTAGGGAGTATAAGCAGCGAAGCAAACATGCGAGGTTATGATGAGGATCAGATTGGTGCTATGCTCAAGGGTATACCAATGCGTAGGTTTGGAACTCCAGAGGAGGCTGCCAAGGCTATAGTATTCCTTGCATCTGATGATTCAAGTTACATCACTGGTCAAGTTGTTGTGGTTGATGGTGGAGAGGTAAGGGTATGAAGAGAATGTTATTAGCAGATATCGTTGGATAAACCGTCCAAAAGTTTAAATACTAACCCACTAGAGGTTAATCAATGAGTAATGGCAATAATAGACAGGTTATAAGAGCAGAGATAAAGTATCCTATACTTGCCATAGTAGTTCTTGCTGCAATATTCGCATTCACATCATTTGCACTTGGCTATGATCAAGGGCAGTTATTCAGCATAGTGGTTGGAGATAGAGCATATGAAGAGAACTTCCTTCACGAACTATTCCATGATACAAGACATGCTCTAGGCTTTCCTTGCCATTGAAATTGATCTTGAGCTGGTGCAGCATGAATACGCTAAACATCATAGCTGTTGCGCTCCTTGCTGGAGTCTTGAGTGGAGCATTGTATGGGTTGGTAAACACAGTGCTTGTAACCCCATATATAGATAGGGCAGTAGAGTTAGAGGCATCATGGCTGGGTGAGTCTGTTGATATAGCGTATAGGGTATGGCAGAAGGAAGGTGCAGTCATTGCAGGTCTTCTAGCAGGAGTTGCATACTCCTCAATCTTCTCTATTGTGTATGCTTACATGGCTAGCAGGAACCCTCAAGGTATCACAATCAGGCGAGGGATTACTATTGCACTAATAATATGGTTTGTATTATACCTCATGCCAATGCTCAAGTACCCTGCAAATCCTCCTGCTGTTGGTGATCCAGAAACAATATACTACAGGCAGAGTATCTACATAACCTATCTGCTTATATCTAGTATATCAGCAGTTGTTCTAGCATTACTACGTGCAAGGTTTGTAGCAGCACCAGTAGCAGTAGTAGGGAATGGAGCGATTAGATATATCAGAGAGGTTGCTATCATTGGTGCATATGCATTGATAATGGTTACAGCATATATACTCATGCCCCCAAACCCAGATACCATAAATATTGCTGAGGATATACTTGTAGGGTTCAGGGTTACAAGTGCAATAACCTCTCTTATGTTATGGCTGATGATTGGGTTTACAACATCACTGATATGGAGTAGAACAGGACTTATAAGGCGTAGAATGAGCATGTTATGATGATGTTGATTATGATGTTAATAATAATTTAATAGTTATTTGCTACATAATTTGATGAATGATTGATGGGTATGCCCTGATAAGATACAATGGGTTCATATTAACAAACAAGGATATAGATCTAGAGTTATGTAGAAGGATGATGGGTAATAGATATGATAAGGGTAGTGGTAGGAGGAGGGAGTTTGTATTCAAGAAGGATGGGTTTACAGCTTTGTGCTACTGTAAGTATGTTCAGATTCCAGAAGGTCAGGATAGAATAATAATCCTGCTAAATGGAGATATCTATTACAATAGCAGCAATGTACACTCATTGCATGATCTCCATGGTATGCTTGCTAGAAGTGATGGGAATTATGCACTAACATGGATTGATACCAACGATGGTGTTATTGCATTTGCTAGGGATCCACTTGGAAGTAAACCACTCTACTATAAGCATGATGGTAGTAACATAACCATTGCAAGTGATAGGAGGGTTCTTAACACTTGCGTAGAGGTAGAGCCAGGAACCCTTTATATATTCAGGCTAGGGTTAGGGATGGAGAAGATAAGGTTCTCCCCAATAATAGAGTATAAGCCATATGTCGATGTTAGCATGGATGATGCTATAGAGCATACAAGGCATCTAATCTCAACATCTCTCATTAGGAGGCTATCTGGTAGGAGTAGGATAGTTGTTGGAGTATCTGGTATAGATAGCATAATCCTAGCAATGCTCTCAAATCATATTCTAGATGTTATACCAGTAACTGTATGCACGAAGGGATCTTATGACGAGATGAACGCTAGATACATTCAGGAGGTGATGGGATTAAGAACTCATATACTTATGCTAGAGGAGCAGGATATACTGAAGATACTCAACGATATCTCTACACTAGAGATAGATATAGACTTTGCAAGTACCATGGATGTTAGCATAGCATGTATAGTTTATGCATTGGCAAGGTTTGCAAGGGATAATGGTGCAGATGCCCTTATGCTTGGTCAGTTAGCAGATGAACTGTTTGGAGGATATGCAAGGTATCTAAGGTATGATTGTAGAAGCAGCAATAGTAGTATTCATAATGATCTCAACATGATACTCTTCAACGATCTGAAGAAGGCTAGTCATGATCTATGCAGGGATGAGAGCATAGCATCATCCATGCTAGTTGATCTTCTGCTTCCATATGCATCAGTAGAACTAGCAAGGTATGTAGTAAACTTGCCAGCAGAGTTCAAGGTTGACGTTGTACATGGAGTAAGGAAGTTACTACTCAGAAAGGTTGCAGAGAGCATAGGTATTGCACATGAGATAGCATACAGGGAGAAGAAGGCTATGCAGTTCAGCACTGGCGTATTCAAGATGGTGAAGAGGCTATCGAAGGTATTGCATAGATAGAGGTGAAGTAAATAAAATAAAATAAAAGAAAATAAAAGAAGAGAAGATAGAAAGAAGGATGATGAGTTAAGAAGCAAGTAAGGTAGTAAGGAAGATGATAATGATAATAATGGTAATAAGAAGAAGGAGAAGGAAGAGGGATGATAATGGAATCAAGACATAGACCTAGATTACCCAAAGGCTTCAGATACCTTGCCAGTAGCGATGATCTATCCTCATCATCATTCTCATCCAACAATATTGCCATTGATCTTTACATAAGTAGCAATATAGAAAGATGGGTTAGTAATAATGATAGGTATATTGCAATAGCTTATGGGGAGAAGGATGTACTTGGGCTTATGGTGCTAGAGTTGCATGATGATTATATTGAGTTAGCAGTTCTTGCAAAGAACTACAACAAGGCAAGGTATACAAAGGTAGGCTCAAGGTTAGCAGTGCTTGCAGAGAGTATAGCAAGGGATCTGGGCAAGAGGGAGATAAGGCTTGAGGCTATGCAGAACTCGCATAGATGGTGGAATGAAACAATGCACTATGAGCAGTACATGCCAAGTTACCACGATCCTGCATTTGGTATCCTAACGCCTAAGAGGAAGTTCCTCCTCTAGACCCTATTGCAATTGCACACTCATCTGGTTCATTCCTTACCATCTCAATTGCCTGTCTAACCATAGGATGCTCTAGCAGAAGAGCCTCAACGTTCTCAGCATTAACAGGTACACTTGCATGATCCACAACCTCTTCAACTATCTTGCTTATGCTCTTACCCATCTGGATAGAGAGTAAGGAGAGTGCATCGTAGAGTTCAGCATCTATGTAGAAGGGTCTAGTTATTGTTATCCTTCTCCTTATAGTTGTTCTAACTCTAACCATCGCCATAATCTCTATCAACTAACTTACTTTTATTATTTTGCTCATCTATAATGATGAATAAATATGGGTTCAACATCCTAATGATATGCTCGATGGTAGATACATAAGGTATGTTGATGGTAAGGGCAACCTCTTGAAGAGTAGGAATGAACTGACCATAGCTGAACTGCTAAGATTCCTAAACATAGAGTATGAGTATGATGCACCATTAACCCTAGATGATGGCTCAACTGTAAGAGTAGACTTTAAGACAGAGCAAGGATACATAGAGGTTATAGATGATGTAAGTGATGTGGAGAAGTTGAAGAGCATTAGATCTAGCAATGTTAGAGTATTGGGTGTAGGTAAAGCATTATCAACAGCAAGCACTGATGAACTCAACTCCATATCAACTTACAATGAATATGCATCCCTTGTATTTGAGGATCCATCGCTCTCATTCGATTACTCTCATATACTGCCTTTAGTAAATAAATGCTCAGTGCTTCATGGGCATACTGCAAGCGTTATTGTTGAACTTATAGGTATAAAGGATGAGAAGAGTGATATGGTGATTGACTTTGGAGAGGCTAAGAGGTTGATAAAGCAGGCTCTAAACGCTTTGGACCACAAGTTCTTCATAAGCAGGAAGTACCTTGTTGAGGAGGATGAATTACACTACAGGGTTGCATTCGATGGTCCAAATGGTAGATTCGATCTTAAGGTACCAAAGCACACAACCTTCCTCTTTGAGGGTGAGGCTACTGCAGAGAACCTTGCAAAGGAGATAATAGAGTTGATAGCAGCAAGGATGCCAGATAACATAAAGGCCATTGGTGTTTACATATACGAGGGTGTAAGCAAAGGAGCACACATCGTTGCAAGGATCAATAGATGATAAAGGTAGGCTGTCATGAGTACAAGCATAGATGTGGATAATGGTAGAGAGAGGGCATTAGTGCTACTCTCTGGAGGGATAGACTCTGCAACGTGCCTATACTGGGCAAAGAGCAAGGGCTATGAGGTATACGCATTAACACTGAACTATCATAATAGATGGATCAAGGAGATAGAGGCTGCTAGACTAATTGCTAGAGATGCTAATACCATGCTTATAGAGTTGGAGTTGCCATTTGTGAAGGAGGCATTCAACATGTATGGCTACTCCCCCTCAAACTACAAGGATGATGATCTAAGATGGCCATTCTACATACCATCAAAGAACTTGCTCTTCTACTCAATAGCAGCACATATAGCAGAGTACATGCATGTTAGATGGATAGTTGGAGGGCATAACAGGGATGATATGCTCTTCTTCAAGGATGCCAGCAAGGAGTACATAGATGGGATAAACAGGCTATTCAAGCAGGGGTTCATGCTTAATGAGCCAGCAGAGATAGTTACTCCATTGGCAGATCTGAGTAAGGTTGAGGTTGTAAGGCTTGCATTGCACCTTGGTGTGCCATTAGAGCATACATGGAGTTGCCATCTAAGGGTTGAGAGGCATTGTGGTAGATGCCATGGATGCATATCTAGGCTAGAGATATTCAAGAGTCTAGGCATAGAGGATGGTGTGGAGTATGAGGTTGTGAAGTAGAGCATATTAAGATACATATACCTGCTTGTAAATCCTGCAGTATATGATAGAGCCAAGGATAAAGGAGAAGGTCTGGGATGCAAGTATAGAGGAGAGGTTACTTGAGATCTGGAAGGAGGAAGGGCTCTATAGATTCACTATAGATGAGAGTAGGAAGCCATTCGTGATAGATACTCCCCCTCCATACCCATCTGGGAGGCCATGGCATATAGGTGCTGCTGCCCACTATGCACAGATAGACATGATTGCAAGGACAGCAAGGATGATGGGCTACAACGTATACTTCCCAATAGGCATAGATAGGAATGGTCTTCCAGTTGAGATATACACTGAGAGGGTGAAGAAGGTTAGCATGAGAAGTGTAGGAAGGGAGAGGTTCTTAGAACTATGTAAGAATGCGCTCGATGAGCTTGAGCATGAGATGGTTGCAATAATGAGGAGACTTGGGCTAAGTGCTGATCTAACAAATTACTACAGGACTGACTCTGAAGAGTATAGAGCATTAACGCAAGCAACGTTCATAGATCTTTGGCATAGAGGGCTTGTGTATGAGGCTACTAGGCCAAACAACTACTGCCCTGATTGTGGCACCACTATAGCAGATGCTGAGGTAGTGTATAAGGATATGCCATCCAAACTTGCTTACATAAGGTTTAGGGTTGAGGATGGTAGTAGTAATAGTAACAGTAATAGTAACAAAGATGGTGGTGATGGCGAGATAGTTATAGCAACAACTAGGCCAGAGCTTCTATGCTCATGTAGAGCAGTCATAGTGAATCCAGATGATGGTAGATATAAACATCTTTATGGCAAGACAGCAGTTGTGCCAATATACAACACAATGGTTAAGATAACACCTCATCCATCTGCAAACATGGACTTTGGTTCTGGTGCAGTGATGATATGTAGTTATGGAGACCATACAGATGTGCAACTCTTCAGAGAACTTGGACTGCAAGAGGTTATTGCCTTGGATTCTAACGGTCTCATGACAAGCAATGCAGGAAAATATGCAGGGATGAAGGTTAAGGATGCTAGAGATGCAATAATAGATGATCTTGACAAGATGGGCCTAATAGTAAAGGTTGAGAACATAATGCATAGAACCCCTGTATGTGAGAGGAGCAACACACCAATAGAGATAATACCCATGAAGGAGTTCTACATAAAGCAGTTACAGTTTGTAAATGAATTAAAGGATATAGCAAGTAAGATGATATTCCATCCAGAGATGCATAGGCAGATACTATTGAACTGGCTCAACTCTATAGCAATAGATTGGCCAATATCTAGGAGGAGGTTCTATGCAACTGAAGTGCCTATATGGTACTGCAAGAAGTGTGGTAAACCAAACCTTCCAGAGAAGGGCAGATACTATAGGCCATGGAAGGAGAAGCCTCCATTCAGTAAGTGCTCATACTGCGATGGGAGAGAGTTTGTAGGGGAGGAGAGGACATTCGATACATGGATGGATTCAAGTATATCTCCACTCTTCATCTCTAAATATGCTAGTGATGAGAGGTTCTTCAACTACACATACCCAGCAACGTTAAGGCCTCAGGCAAAGGATATTGTTAGGACATGGTTACACTACACCATATTGAGATGCTACCAACTCACAGGCAAGGCACCATTTGAGAGGGCATGGATAATGGGTTATGGGCTTGACGAGAAGGGTGAGAGGATGAGTAAGAGCAAGGGCAATGTTATAGACCCATACCCTGTGATAAGCAAGTATGGTGCAGATACGTTCAGGTTCTGGAGTGCAAGTGAGGTTAACCTTGGATACGATTTTAGATGCTCAGAGCAGAGGATAGCAGGGATGCAGAAGTTCCTAACCAAGCTATGGAATATGGCAAGGTTCATATCATCATTCCCTAGAGTTGAGATAAGCAAATCACTTCAGGCAAGTGATAGATGGATTCTAGCAGAGTTATCATTGCTAATTGAGAGATGCATGCAAGGTTATAGAGAGTTCAACTTCTTTGTGCCAGCAAATGCTGTAAGGGAGTTTGTGTGGAACATCTTTGCTCCCCACTACATTGAGATGGTAAAAGCTAGAGCATATGGGCAAGGGTTCAGCAAGGATGAGCAGGATGCAGCATGCTATACACTGCATGAATGTTTATCAACCATACTGTTACTCCTTGCACCAATAACCCCATTCATAACAGACCATCTATGGAGAGCACTGTACTCTAGTAGGAGCATCCATCTGGAGAGGTTCCCAGAGGCAAGATGGGAGAAGGAGATGAGTAGATACACAGATGCTATAGTAGAGTTCAACTCAATGGTATGGAATGCAAAGAAGAGCTCTGGTAAATCCCTAAGAGATCAAATAGCAATAAGCATACCGGATGAACTCAAGGAGTTCAGCAAGGACCTCAAGGCAATGCATAACATAGTTACGTGATGTGATGTGTATGAAGGCTGTAGTACTGCATAGACATGGAGGGGTGGATGCGTTAAGGTATCAAGACTTCCCAGAGCCCTTATGCAGTAAGGATGAGGTGCTAGTAAATGTACATGCATGCTCTGTTAACAGGCTTGATGTATGGGTTAGGAAGGGTTTAGCAGGGAGGGAGGTTAGATTCCCACACATACTAGGCTGTGATATCTCTGGCTATCTAACAAGTGATGTAGACCATCCTAATCTTAAGATGAAGAAGGGTAGCAAGGTTGTTGTTTATCCAATGATACATTGTGGTTCATGCAGATTCTGTAGGATTGGTAAGGAGAGTAGATGTATAAGTAGCAACGCATCTATAATTGGGGGGTTCAGTAGCTGGCATGGTGGATATGCTGAGTATCTCAAGGTACCAGTAAGGAACATCATACCATTGGAATCGTATCTTAGTATGGAGGAGGCAGCATCCATTAACATTGCATACCTTACAGCCTACAGTATGATCAAGTATGCCATGAGGCTTATGAGGGATATCAATGGATACGATGATGTTACCATTGCTACTACTACTGCTGCTGTTGATTATCTTGCTAATACTAACACCGTTAATGATAACCTATCTCTACTAGTGTATGGTGCTGGGAGTGGTATAGGGGTAGCAAGTGTACAGTTTGCAAAGGTCATGGGTTACAAGGTTATAGCAACAGTAGGCAGTCAAGACAAGTTAGAGAAGGCCTACGCTTTAGGATGCGATCTAGTTATAGATAGGAGTAAGCAGGATATAGTAAGAGAGGTCATGAAGTTCACTATGGGCGAGGGTGTGGATCTAGTAATAGACCATGTTGGTATATGGGATACAAGCATAAAGTGCTTGAAGAAGGGGAGTGGCATAATGGCTGTGTGTGGAGCAACTGCATCTGAGCATACAAATGTTGAGGTTAGACCATTCTACAACAAACTTGCACTGATCTTTGGTGCATATCTGGGCTCTAAGAAGGAACTTGTAGAGATGCTGAGGTTCATGCAAGAACATAATATAAGGCCAGTTATAGACTCTGTATTTGCGTTAAAGGATGCTGCTCTTGCTCACACAAAGATGGAGATGAATAACCATTTTGGCAAGATAGTGATCAAGGTAGCATCGATCTAACTACTCCTTGGAGATTTTCATAGTACACTATACCAAATTATGAAATTCCTAATTTCAAAATGTTGCACTATAAAATATTTTAATATAATAGGGTATGGTTTTGCAGTGTAGTGTTTAGCATACCAGTAACATTCAATGTTGTTCCAGAGAGTATAATAGGTGCAGTAGGTGTAGTTGGAGGTTCATTTACAGCAGTTGTGTATAGGATGAGGAAGGAGAGGAGCAGGGATAGGATAGGATAGCATAGGAACTAATGCAATAGAAAGTTCACCTTCTTTATCAATGGTAAAGAAGGGAGAGATATGTTATATCATATTATCACTTCTTCTTGTACTCTTTAACTAACTTTATAAAGTACTCATGAAGTCTTGTATCTCCCGAGAGCTCAGGGTGAAAAGATGTACCTATAATATTACCTTGTTGAACAGCAACTATCTTGTTGCTATCATCTAGCCTTGCAAGTACATCAACGTTGCTCCCAACGCTCTTAACCACAGGAGCCCTTATGAAGACACCCTTGAATGGTTTATCTCCAATCACCTTTATGCTTAGATCTACCTCGAATGAGTCTATCTGCCTACCAAATGCATTCCTCTCAACTGTTACATCTAAAAGGTTCAGCAACTGCTGTCTAGTCTCACCAACAACTCTATCGTATGCCCTCTTCGCTAACACTATCATACCAGCACATGTGCCTAGAACTGGCATCCCAGCACTTATCCTCTCCCTTATAACTTTGAGTGAACCATTGAGCATAGCAAGTGTACCTATAACAGTGCTCTCTCCCCCAGGTATTATCAATCCATCTATACCTCCAACATGCTCTGGATACTTAACCTGTACAACATCACCATCTAAATTTAGTGATCTTAATGCCTCTCTAGTAGCATTAACATTCTCCTCCACATCCCCTTGAAGTGCTAGAACACCTATAGTTATGCCCATCATTAAACACCCACTAATTAATTGATCGATAGATGATGTATAATCACCATATCACCATCATGCCTCGCTACCCCTCTCCTGCATCCTCAACTCTAGGGTCTTAACATCCATACCAAGCATAGACTTGCCTTCATCTATCATCCTCTGAGCCTCCATTACAACCTTTGGATCATCCCAATATGATGTTGCTATTACTATTGCTCTAGCCCTCTCCATGGGATCTTGGCTCTTGAATATGCCAGAGCCTACAAAGACACCATCACACCCTAGACTCATGAGCATAGCAGCATCTGCTGGGGTTGTTATTCCTCCAGCAGCAAAGTTAACCACAGGCAATCTTCCAAGCCTTGCGGTCTCTAGCACGTATGCATATGATACCCTTAGTTCTCTTGCTGTCCTTATAAGTTCCTGCACATCTCCATCCTCATATATTGCCCTTATCCTCCTTATCTCGCTATTCACTATCCTTATATGCTTAATCGCTTCTGCAACGTTCCCTGTACCAGGCTCTCCCTTGGTTCTTATCATAGATGCCCCCTCCTCTATCCTCCTCAATGCTTCTCCAAGGTTCCTTGCACCATTAACGAACGGTGTAGTGAAATCCCACTTCCATATGTGCCTCTCCTCATCTGCTGGTGTTAAGACTTCAGACTCATCTATCATATCAACACCAACAGTCTCAAGCACTCTTGCCTCCTCAGTATGCCCTATCCTGCATTTGGCCATTATTGGTATGGTTACATGGTCCCTTATCTCCTCTATCACCTTTATGCTTGCAGTTCTAGCAACTCCTCCAGCCTTCCTAACATCATAGGGAAGTTTATCAAGCACCATTACTGCAACAGCACCAGCATCCTCAGCGATCTGTGCCTGCTCAACATTTGTAACATCCATTATAACCCCATGCTTCTGCATATGTGCAAACCCACGCTTTACTAACGTTGTGCCCTTTGTTACCGGCAGAGCATCTATTCTATCCATCTTTATGCCTCTAGCATTCAACTCTGTTGAGACCAGTGATATATTGCTTCTACTTGTGTTCATCATCCTATACTATCAGTATCTTGCATACCATCCAGATATATTTAGTTAACCTCATGCTCATATGCTATATATTGAAGGCTATCATAAATTAGACCCATATTCAGCCTTGTGATCAGGATAAGCCCTGAAGACATCTAGCCATATCGAACCCTACCCCTGCAGGCTCACTCATGATCTGCATGAGCATGCACCTAAGTCTTATGAGCAATGGGGGCACATCTGCTGGTGCAAACTCATCACTTCTTATACTCTCAGCCCATCTTAGACTCTTGCTTGAGCCATCTAGGGTTGTAGTGAATGTGTACCTGATGAACGTATCACTCCCTTTAACCTCATCACTAAGGTTAAGTGCTGCATCAAAGAGCCCAACATCGTTTATGAATGATCTTATGCTCTTCAACCTCTCACTGGGTACCCTGAACTCCTTCTGCATACTGTTTATGCCCTGCTGCATGGTATACAGTGCCCTACCATCAGCCTGTATGCTCATGCTCTCAACCTTCTCTGCAGCAAACCTCTCTACGACACCAAAGCTTACACGCCTCATCTCCTCCCTTGTGAATACAATACTCATGCTACCTTTCTCCAGTTGGGTTGTGTCACTCGTACTATTAATGTATGATGAGATAACCTGTATGGCAAATATGGTTACAACTGCTATAGCAGCTATGATGGATGTGAATATAACCTTCTTGGAGAGTATCATCTATATTGATAGATGGGATAGGAGATAAAAGTATAACACCTGATGGTAGAGAAGTGACAAACATTTATTACACCCTAGCAGGAAGTATGGTTACTTGAACCTATTCAAGCGTAAAGTAAACAATGGCAATATATGCGAGTATTGTAATGTAGAGTTTCAGGATAGAGAGCATCTAGAGAGGCATAAGAGGGTAGCTCATAGGAAGGGTCGTTGATCGATCATCTGATCTGTTAAGGTTAATATCAAGGCATGTATGACTATTATATGGACGGGGTCGTAGCCTAGTAAGGCAGGGCGACAGTTATAGATTAGGAACCGCAAAGGGCTCCAGAGGTATACGGGTCATCTGACGCAAGGATGATGTGGCTCTGGAGCTGCAGTGACCCGTAGGTCAGGGGTTCAAGTCCCCTCGACCCCACTCCCATTTGGGTTCAAGATCTAGCAATTTATCTATTGGTTAGAGGGAGAAGAGGAGAGGTATGGGCAGGAGGGAGGGGTAGATAGGGGTAATAGTGTTAATGCTAGCGTTAATGTTAATGTTAGTGGTAGGGCTGGTGTTGGTGCTTGTGTAGGGTTTTGGTACGTATAACGACAGCAATCAATATTCAACCCACTAGCATCTAAATATAAATGCTGTTAGCAAGGCTAAGCATAGGCACTTAGTAGTAGACCCTGCCATAAGGCGCTGGTATGAGAATGTTGCTAGTTCTCTAATTACAGCAGATATATGTTTGAGTAGACTAACTTCTGTAACATTACCAACACTACCCCTCACACTAATAGAAATGGATGAACCTGTATTGCTAGACCTCCTACTAGACTATTATGCTGAGCATACATACTCAGCAGTTACATAGAATCTGTTCTACAGGCTATAAAGTCATGGCTGAGCCATAATGGCAAGGCTATTAATATGAAGCAGGTAAAGAGCGCTAGGGATGCTCCCACCCTTGTTAATGAGAGTTCCCTCACAAGAGTTGAAGTATATCCTTCTTGTTGGGGATAAGAAGGCTAGGGTAGCATGTGTTATGGCACACTCAGGGTTAAGACCTGGAGTTCTAGGCGACTAGACAATGACGGACTAGCTAAAGGATATCCCTGATTTAGTTATTGATGCTAGTAGTAATGGCAATGGTTGAGGTAGTGGTAGTAATAGTAGTAATGACACAGCCTCTACTACCATATCCTTCAGAAGAGTGCCAGCATGATAGTAGAAGGGAGTTGAGCAAGGCTAGACACACCTACATAACCTTCCTTAGCAAGGAGGGTTGCTCCTATCTAAAAGACTAGTTAGAGGAGAGGATAAGGCAAGGTGAAGTACTAACCCCTGATTCACCTGTCATAAGACCAAATACAGCAGGAAGATTTCATAATAACCATAAACATAAGTGATAAAGGCAATAAGGAGTGCTTTGCCTAACAACAAGGTAGTGATTAGGTTACCTTCAGCAGTATAGTTGGTTAGTTGTTATTATTATTGCTTTGCTGTATAACTCTGAATACCGTCATTTTGTATCAAGTACTAGAACACTCAACCTATCATACGATTATCGATATAGTGTATAACCTGCATACTTCATAGTTATACTAGGCATATTGATGATAATCTAACCTCAGTTTTGTGACTTATTTGATCTATACTCCTTTATCTTTGCTATTAGCATATCCACATCTATACCCTCAGGGAATTCATCCCCGTAAGCCTTGTTATCATCCATTATCTTATAGTAGCCGTTTGTAGGCGATTCCAGATATATAGCATAGTAAGGAGAGATCTTATCGTTATTTATCAAAGGCTCATAATACTCATTGGTACCATACTTCAAGAATACAATACATCTATCACCAATCTTGCATCTACTCCAATCCCTATCACCAAAGAATATCATCACATCCCTATTGTAATTACCTGTCAATTCCTCCTCCACCTCTATAGTAAAGTTTGCTGTTAGTATATTCTTCTCATCTACATCTTCATCTGGATCAATGTATAGGGGTGTGGGCTCAATCTTGGTTATCCTTCCTAGTATTATGTAATCTGCCCTCATCGTTATATCCTTTATCCTCTCACTCCTTGCTTGTTCAATCAATCTTATTAATTCTTCCAGCTCTATACCATCAGGATGGTAGTAGCCATATGCTTTATCATCTACTATCTTGTATGCCCCTATCATACCCATGATCATGAAATAACCTCCAGGAAATGGAACCAATCTTCCCTCCTCTTCTCTTTCAATTCTTATAAATAGAAGGACCTTATCTCCAGGCATTAGGCATCTGAGTTCTCCAGGTGCTGTTCTAACAATCATCTCCCTCTTACTATAATGGCCTGTAAGATCACGTTCAACACTAACAGTCATGCTACTAAGTGACATAAGTATGTCAGGTGTTAACTTAGGCTTAGAGATCCCTCCAAAGTCATTTATTGTACCTATTATTATATGGTCTGATATCCTTGAAGTATAATCTAATGGGAAATAATCTGATATCCTTGAGTTTAATAGGGGTAGTGCATGTTCCCTTAACGAGTCTTTATTTAACTCGTTAATGCATTCTGGATATTCGTAAATTGCATCAGTATCGTTGTTCAGGCTATCAGAAGAAGGGATTGTTGTTGTGGTAGTATTATTGTTGTTAATTATTATATATGCTAGTACAATAGCAAATGTTATAGGAATGCTAGCTAAGATTACTATTTTGCTACTTGTATTCATCTTATACATACATATATTGCATAAGAGATATTTATATTACGCTATACAGGAAGCGGGGTTATCAAGATATTCTTCATCGTTCACTATTTCTTGTTCAATCATTTTGGTTAACATTTATGCTTGCTATTCTAATAATCTCATGAATGGATTAGATTACATTATTAGCCTAGTAAGAGAGTCCAATATATTCAAGAGGAATAAGGTACCTTTAGAGGATATAGTTCTTGCTGCACTT
>VAPR01000276.1_pt1 | contig 36166 bp, 37 predicted proteins | sample 3380701 | NCBI WGS metagenome assembly VAPR01 (sample SAMN11536904, study PRJNA540576) | hot springs metagenome | isolation source: hot spring wet sediment | place: Spain: Lobios | collected 2014-01
CGTCTAACAGGCTATACATAGTATGGCATAGCATGCAGCCAACTTCTACTACTACAGCAACAGCAGCAGTACCATCAACTACAATACTGCTAAGGTACTATGACCTTAAGGCTAACACGATAAGCGGGATCATGGGTATAAGTGCACTAGGCAATGATGGTAGCATAACCAACGACTCAAATACAATACTTAAGGCAAAGGATGGTATGGTCTTCATAGCATGGCAGAGTAGAAGCTCTATAGCAAGCAGTATAATGTTCAGGACAAACTCATGGGTGAGCATAGACTCTACAAGCAGTAGCATGCTAAGATGGGGCATAGATGAGTTGAGCGTATCTGGCAGGGTTAACGCTGACTCTACAGATAGGATACTCATAAGTTGGGGTGATGGGAGTAGTGATGAGATGGGCATTGAGAGTATTCAAGGTGGTGTATGGAATGCAAGGCATGTATATGATTCGTCAGCTGTAGGCAGTAGGACCATCACTGTTATGCTACTCGATAAGGATGGTAGGGAGAAGTCATCCTCAAGCACAACTGTGAATGTAGTAAAGCATAGAACACATATCGATACCCCAGTACTTGAATCTGGTAGTGTTAAAGCTGGTAGCAGTGTGAAGGTTACATATACAAGGCTTATCGATGCTGAGACAGGTGAAGGGGTAGCAGGCAAGGTTATAACATATGCTGGTACAGCACTTGCAAGGAGTACAACTGCTACCACTGATAGCGATGGTAATGTAAAGGGAAGGGGAGGAAAGGAGGGTAGTGTTGTTACATTGACCATAACAGATGATAGCATATCATCTGGCACAGTTTATGCTGTTTTTGCTGGGGACTATGCATACGAGCCATCATCATCTGCACCTGTTAGGGTAACCATAGAGCATGTGTATGATGATAAGAGGCAGGATAGGATGATAGAGTTCCTAGTCGAGGATTCAAATGGTGAGAGTATGTATATAACTGTAGATGGGAGTAGAGAGAGTGAGTTGAACATGCTTATGCATATACTTGCTAGTGGGACTGATATGGAGAGGAAGAATGTGTACATAGGAGGTATGCTAGAGTACTACAACAATGACCATGGGTTCAGGTTCAGTCCAGATACTGTAATGGTGCTAACAGAAGGGATGTTGAATGAAAGGGATAGAGATAGGGTAGCATCTAACTTCAAGGATATACATGATAGTTTCATATACTGGAAGAGCAAGGGTACAGTCTATGTGCAGGGCAAGGTTACTGCTGTAAAGGAGAGCATAGGCATAAGGTACCAAGGTGGTGTACACTACATCTCCATGGCATCAGATGGTGCTAGGCTACTCCAAGCATACATAGAACCAGATACAGGTAAGGTACTTCTACTCATAAACAATACAGATAGGGATAGGAAGGTTAGCATCTTCATACCAAATGGACTTGTTGCCTTTGCTGATACTTACACTGATGATGGTAATAGCGATAGAGGTGATGTACAATCAGGATCAGGTATGATTAATAACAACAATAGCAACGATGAGTTTGTATATAATCTTGCAATAACCATGAATGGTGGGAAGAGCCTTAGCATAGAAAAGGTTAACCATGGTGGTGACTACAAAGAGATAAGGCTCATGCTTCCAAGGGAGCAGTCAACGATAACACTTGAGATGACTGGTGTACATATAATACCAGAGTTCCCTCACTACACAGCTATGGTAATACTGCTGTTTGCTATCATTGTATATATGGCTATGAGCAGGAGGGCTATACTGCCTAACATACAATGGTGATGATGCCATGAGTTGGTTACGATGATAATGATGCTACCGCTGCTGTAGTGGTTGGTCCGACATGGTGTTATCGATGATCGAGTTCTACTCGGATCAAGAACTACTCAAGTATGTTGAACAGGAGATTACTACTACTAGGAATAACATAAAGGTACATACTGAGAAGGCTGAGGAGCAGAGGAGGAAGTACACAAACCTGAAGGGCAAGTATAATGAAGAACTGCTCAAGGGTGTGAATATAGAGCAGAGGAAGGTATCAGGGTTCAAGGTACTCATGAACCCAACAGTAGAGTACGAACTCTACATACATGAGAGCATAGTTGCATCACTACAGGAGAAGTTAGAGGCACTTGAGAGGACTAAGAGCATGGCCAAGTTCATGCATGCAGAGGGTGTTGAGAAGGTTGTGATGATTGTGGATGATGGGAAGCCAATAGGCTTTATGGTATATAAGAAAAGACAGCAGCAGTAGTAATGGTTATTTCATCGAGTATGTAAGTGTACTTACATACTAATCCTAATCATGTATCCTTTACTAATACTGTATATGATAACAAGGGGAACTAATGGTGTAATTATACTAACAGTGGTAGCTGTTACAATTGTTAGTATGTACATCGTGTTGCAACAGATAACTACACAGGCTACAGTAGCATCCATGATAGTTAGATACGAGGTATTAGATGCATCACTGCTGAGGATAAACGAGTCACAGGCATACTTCTCCGTTGTACTGAAGAACTCTGGTAACAAGGAGTTTGTCTACACTGAGGTAGGGTTCTATGATGATAATGGAGTATATCATAGGCTACATGAGTATGGTGTAGTGCATGGAGGAGAGAAGTTTAGCAAGGAAGGTATATTCGATGCTAGGATAACGTATGGACAAGAGTATGTGATGAAGGTAACTGCTAGGGATAACGATGGTTCAACGTACAACATCTCCAAGATGGTAAAGGCAAAGTAGTCAATGAAGGAAGGTGTAGAATAAATTATTATTTCTTACTTCGATTTAATTTAAAATATTTATATGAGAAGTACTATGTTTGATCGATAATTCTAATCTAGGATTCGTTTATCTCGTTTATATGTCTTTATGACACATGACAGGGGATTGTCAAGTTAATACATACAATTAATTGCTAAGTAGATATGGGAGATTGGGTACTATCTCCAAATGTACCTTATTCCTCTTGAATATATGAGACTCTCTTGACTAATAATATAATCTAACTTGCTATGAAGTTAATTAGAACAGCAAGCATAAATGTTATCTTGACAATCCCTTGAGAGTTAAATATAATAAGGAATATACTCCTCTCCAAACATGATACTAATTATTCTCCGATCTAGGAGATTTTTCTTATCTATCAACTCTATATGACCAAAATATTTATATAATTACCTATTTATTCTATCCTTGTATAAAACTAAACATTAAAGGGCGGCCTGGCACCGCAATGGTACATGCATATATGCCTTGCCTTGGACTGCAGAAAGACTGAATATAATGCAAGACGCTGAATACACTTCCCCTATTTTCTTTATTTGTTGGATAGTAGTAAGTTAATGGTATAAGAGATCAGATCCCAACCAACAGCATCAACACAAACCCCTATCGCAATATAAATTATGAAAGGCAACGTCTGTGTGACCCATATCTCATCGTTATGCTCTACAAACTCGCTATCTGCCTTTGCTAGATTCAACACTATCTTACCATCCCTTACCTCCTCTAGCGCAAATAGGTAGCCTTTTGGTCTAGCAACGTATCCCATCATGAACGCAAGTACCTTGTATAATGGTTCATCAAAACCTTTGAAGATATCCTTGCCCTTAAGAGTAGCAGTTACATTCCTGAGTACGTTGTGGAGTACATTGGCTAAGGTTAATATGGATGCATTTGTGAATACCACTAACGTTGGTATTCCATGTATACTGTAATGCATACCATACGATGGTACAAGTATGCTTATCACTATCAAAGGCTTGGCATCTACACCTCCTAAACAGGCCTTTGATGTATGCTATATATGCTAAAGTACAGTAAGAGATATGCTCATCATGTATGTTAGTAGCAGTTCATCTATCGTACATAGGGGAGGTGTTAATACCAATGCAAACACTCCTGTTATCAATGCTGATACCCATACCCAATAACTTATCTCCCTCTTTACTTCATCCATCATAGATACAACTACTAGCATAACTATACATATAGTGATACGTATTGCGTCTACATTCTATATAATAAATAATTCTTGTATCATGTCACAACAAAAATTGGGTTATCTATTATGAGTCCTGAGCTTCTTTACTATTAGCATAACTTCCTTCACATGATCGTTATCTTCTGGATATGAAAGGAACTCCTCCTCAAGTGCTCTAGCGACCTCATTCTCTAGCAAGATAGCAGCATCTCTGAATATCATGTGTAGATACAACTTTACCTTCTCTGGATCTATGCATACATCCTCTATACCTCTACACCCTCTCTGCCTTAGCCAAGAGTCTATAACCATGACTGTACTATTGCCTAGAACCCTTGTTAGATGCTCTCTAACCAATTTACTTACTCTAATTACAAACTCATCATGGTTCGTAGCATGCTGGTTCTGCAAATCATACCACCTCTATAAGCCTGTACGATGGATAGCCTTTGATACTGCTCTCCAACAGCATAACATACACACCGTTGTATGGTCTTACAAGCCTTAACATGGTAACACCATTCTCTTCCCACATCTTCATGTGTATATCTGCTACACTCTGCACAGCATTGAATAATGGTGAGTCCTTGTTGCTTATCATGAGGAGGATGCCATCACTAGCCTTGACCTTCTTTATACCATTAAGAACATCATCAAGGTCGTAGTGTACAGTTACAAGTGATGTATCGCATGTAAGTACTGCACAACGATGCTTGCTTACTGCATTCATGTAGAGGTTGCATGTCTGACTCACGTTGAATTTTGCATCATTTGTTAACTTACATACGTTTATAGATTCATCATACTCATCATTCTTAGTGAATACTGTATATAGGTTGAGCTCTTCAGCCTTGCAGAATGGCTTCACATACTTCATTATGCTCTTCAATGGCACATACGGTGCTGGCGTTGTGAACGTAGGTATTCCACTCCTAAGTGAGTTGAGAACAAGGGAGGAGAGTACATGTGTGATGTATACCTTACTTACACTCTGATCCCTCTCTAGCAGGATTATGCTGCCCTTCCTTAATCCTCCATATAATGCCTCATCCAGATCCTTGCTGCCTGTTGAGATAAACCCTTCACCAGCATCTATACGCTCAAAGTACCTTGGATGCTCTGGATAACTATAGTATATACCTACTGGTAACGGTATGAACCTTGAACCCTTCAAGGTGTAAGGCACTATGCTATGCTTAACCTCAACGCCTCTCATCTTATCGAACCTCATCTTCCTCATCCTGAACCCATCCCTATACTCCATATCAAGCGTGATTACACCATCAACCAAGTATGATACTGTATTCTCCTCAGGCTCCTCACTTATGAATATAAGCAATCCATTATTTGCATCTGCCATGTATACCATGCTCTTCTCCGCCTTGAGCCTCTCATTCTTGTCAGCCTCCTTTGCTATTGCATCCCAACTATCAAGGATTATAACGCTATTCCCATGCATCAATATGAAGTCTAGCACTCTCTCAAGTACGCCTTTAGCAGATCCAAGCCTTGCATCAACAACAGGGATACTGCCATCATCATTACCGTTAGCGTTGTAATCTTTGCTATTAACTATATACTCATCCTTGAGAAGGTCAGCAATCCATGGGAACTGCTCCTTTATCTTCTTGAGTGATACCCTAGTTGAGATATAGTATCCTGCTCTATTACTTGCTTTGAGTAGTTCCAATGCTAGAGTTGTCTTCCCTGCCCCAGGCGGGCCTCTTATAAGTAGGGATGTTGGCTTCGTTCTTAGGAATCTATCAAGTAGGCTCTCAGTTATACATGCGTGCTCTAACCCCTCTCTTACAGCGCCATTTCTTACAATACTGCTCTCCATACCAAGATCATCACTAGAATAGTAATTTAGTATTAGGCTGTAAAACAGATAACATACAGGTTTAATGCTTGGCTATAGCTTCATTCTCATCTCCAACATGAAGGTAAAGATTATTTATAATCTAGATAGCAATATCTAAAAGATGGTGTATGGAGGAGGGGAGAAGAGGTTATGGGTGCGTCGTCTAGTTGGTTAGGATACCTGCCTTACACGCAGGTGGTCGGCGGTTCGAGTCCGCCCGCACCCACTCCTGTTTGGGTTCAAGATTTCTCGCTCTGCTGTTTATACAAGAATATAAGGGTAGAGGGTTCTGAACCAAAAAAGGTTTGGAGATCCTAGCCCTACTACAGCACTATTCATTACAATAGCAACTGCTAATAATATGATATGGTAACAGTCAAGGCTTCTTCATTTACTTCTCTAGCGATAAGATCTTCATCATTCTCTCTATAAATGCACCAGTTATTATAGAGTATACTATACCAAATTGTATGTGCAGACCAATAGAATAGTAGATCACCCTAGCAAATGACAGGTTAAGGTCAGTTAGAATCCTGCCAGATCTATCATATGCAACACCATTGTAACCCTCCAGTGTAGGCATGACAATCAAGTAGGATACCGGCAGGAAGAAGAGTAACCATACAAGCACACCAACTATAATACCATATATCATGGCTGTGTTAAAGTTAGATAATGCCCTGAATAACCTCTCAACGGTTACTACAGGGATTGATGCAACAAGGCCTATCAGTACTCCAGTAACAATATGCATTACCATACCCATGCCTAGTGCATTTGATCCATCAAAGCCTAGAGAGTAACCTATTATGAGGTAGAAGAGACCATGGGGATAGTTCATTAGTGCTTCTCCAGCAAATATCAAGCCTGATACTACAAGGGTTGCGTTCAACCCTGCTAGAAGCCCAACTGCTAGTATCTTCACCTTATCTCTAGCCTGAATGCGTATATCTTGCATAAAGTATATGTGCCAATCATGTATTTTACCTTTATGCTTCTATCTATTAGAATATAATCATTTATAGATTATAACCATGTATTATCTATATCATTATTCGTGAGGGCTAGCAGATTCTTTATATCAGGGTTTATTAGTGGAATAGCATATAAGTTGGGAGCAGGAAGTAAAGATATGGCAGAGGATGGTGAGAGGAGCGCTATATACAAGATAAGATGGGAGATACTTGTTATGGCTATATCGCTGATCCTTATAGTAGTAGTGGTTTATGCTATACCCAACGACTTTAGCCTGAAGATGCTGGAGCAGAGGGAGAAGCAGAGGGCATTGGAACAGGCATCACGAGGGCAACAGAGTAATGGCACTAGCAGTAGTATAGGAGGCTCTTCTATCCCATAATAATTTATACTATCTATAATAGTAAAAATACAATAATAGTAAGAATAAAAATCTAGTTGTGGAATGTATACTCCCTGAAACCTTCTCCTCTCTTCCCTATACTTACAAGCACGAACTCCTTGCTCTTACTAACTATTCTCTCCTCAACGCTTCTAAGCCCTCTATGTAACTGCTCGTACTCCTCCATGCTTATCCTCCTCCTCTCCCCTATCTCCCTTTCAAGGTCCATCCTGCTCACTACCTCCTTATACCTATCCTGTATAACCCCAGAGAATGCCATCGCACTACACCCAGAGCCGTATGATGCAAATCCTACCCTCAATCCTGCTAGATCCTTACCCTTCCTGTACTCATACTCTATCTCGCTCCTGAAACCCATGTAGAGTGAGCCAGTGTATAGATTCCCAATTATCTCTGATGCCTTGAGCGAACTAGCAAGTTTGCTCTCAAAGACCTGCTTGTACTCCTCAGTCTCCATGAACCTCCTCCTGAACTCCTCATCCTTCTTCATGAACTCCTTATCTGAGAGTATAGCCTCTATAGTACCCATACCCTCTGGAGGCTTTGGCTCCTCCATACCAATCTTCGCTAGTATCTGCTTCCATTTTGGCAGGTTCCTCCACTCATGCCTGAGCAGGAATGCCAGAGCATTCTTGCCCATCTTTGAGTATGGTAGATGCATCGCTAGAAGGTCTATATGGTCTATTATTGATTCATCTTGCCTCAACTTTATTAGCCCAGTCTCTATGGCCTTCTGTTTGTACATGAGCATCGCCTTCTTCACATATATGAGGTATGCTAGGTTTGAGTAATGCCCATTCACTATTGGTGTTGATCTTGCAAATGGTCTATAGAAGTCATGCTCATTGCTTATAACAGTGGAGGTTACCTTCTGATCGAATGCAAGTAACCTAGGTTCTTCCTTTATAAGCATTGCAACTGCTCCAGCACCTTGGGTATACTCACCAGAGGAGCCTATATCGTACTTTGCCACATCACTAACTACAACTATTGCATACTTGCCATTATGCTCATCACACCTTATCCAGTTCGTGTTATCGTACAGGGCATAGGAGCCAGAGACACATGCAAACTTGCACTCTATACCCCCACAGTGCTCAAACGAGCCCTGTCCATATATCTGCTCAAGCATCCCTATAACATAGGAGTTCATTGCCTTGGACTCATCTAGCCCAGACTCAGTAGCAACGTATAACCTTCCTATATCACTTGGCTTGAGATCGTTCTTCTGCATAAGCCTCAAGCATGCATTTGCTGCCATGCATGCTGGATCTTGATCAGCATCTACTATTGCCATCTTCTTTATGCCTATACCAAACTCCAGCTTGCTAGGATCTATCTTCCTAGCCTCAGCAAAATCCTTAAAGTCTATGTAGAGAGGGGGTACGTATATGGCTATATCATCTATGCCTACAGGCTTCATTGGTATTAGCAGAAGCATCCTTCCTTATATATTCTATGGATAATAATGCTACACTAAACGATAAGGTTATGTCGTTCCTCTTGCTAGATATAGTGATGAGGATCATCAAAGCAGATCCATGGTGGAGGAGCATGAGTATAGATGAGGTTAATGAGTTCCTAAGCAGACCATTGCTACTACGCCTTGCAGTTATGGATAGAGACCTTTACCCTATAGTGCATCCTCTCTGGTTCATATATAAAGATGGGATATTCTACCTTGAGGTTCATAGGACAAGCAAGAAGGCTAGACTACTGAGAGGCGATGGTAGGGTTTACTTCCTTGTCGATGAGGTTGTTGATGGTAGGCCTAGAGGGGTTAGGGGTAAGGGCAATGCCTTGATTCTAGATGATGCTGAACTTGCAAGGAAGATCATGGTAGAGCAGGTTATCAAATACCTAGGCTCAGCAGATAAGCAGTTGAGTAAGAGACTCATAGACTCTAGCAAGGATAACGTTGTGGTCAAGGTTGAACCATTGGCATTTGCTACTTGGATAGCATGATAGCTAAACAGTAGTAGTGGTGATGCGGGCCCGGCGGGCTTCGATCCCGCGACCCTCGGATATCTTCCCTCTTTCCTTCATCTATTCTTCATCCATACCATTCACTTGCCCAGCAGGTTAAAAGTCTCACCTTGCATCCGATGCTCTACCTAGCTGAGCTACGGGCCCTCTCGATAGCAATCAACCTGCTAGGCCAGATTTTAATCTTATCTGCATGGACTGAAAAATTTTAAAGGGGCATGAGTAAGAGTTATGATAGGGTGATAGGCAAACAGCTATAGGTAGGCGCCCTGGTAGTATAGAGGCTTGAAGCCGTAAAACCTGGTCTAGTATGTGGGTCTGTCACACCCGCGGCCCGGGTTCAAATCCCGGCCAGGGCGCTATCATTTGCTTATATATGCCCAGCGTTAACAACGGTAGCACTCTTAACTAGAGATTAACTTGACGTAGCATCTTTATTTACCTAGATAAATTCATAATAGCAGAAGCAGAGGCTTTTATTAATATTATATAGATATCAACTCCTTACCAACTGAGATATATCAAGTATGAGTACTGCTGAGCCATCTGAAGCTATTGTAGCATCAACGAACCTTCCATTCAGTCCTACAACCCGTTTAACCACCACCTCCTTCATATACTCGAATGAATCAACCACAAATCCTATACTCTTTCCCTTGCTGTTAACTATAACTATACTACTACTATCATTACTGCTATTACCATTCTTAGCATTACCATCATAGCCATAACTATAACCATTAATACCTAGCATGTAATCCATCTCTACAATGGGTATTATCTTATCACCCTTATCATTACTACCATAATCCTTACCACTCATCCTTATTACCTTCTTACCATGTATATGCATGATCTCACTATTCTTAACCTTCATTGTTGTTACAACATTAGATGATGGTATTATGTACCTCTCTCCACGTACATATACCATGAGTCCAGATATTATGGATACGTTCATTGGTATGTAAAGTGTTATCCTAGTGCCTATATCCCTCCTACTCTCTATCTTGACATAACCTCCAAACCTGCTCACTTGCTTGAATACAACATCCATACCAACACCTCTACCAGAGATGTCTGTAACCTCTCTAGCAGTAGATAGCCCTGGAGTGCCTATAAGCCTCAGCGCATCATCATCACCCATCCTCTCTGCTTCATCACTGCTTATAAGACCCTTCTCTACAGCCTTCTTCTTTAGTGCATCAACATCTATGCCTTTACCATCATCCTCAACCGTTATGCTTATCCTATCCTCTACCTTGCTTGCTGCTATACGTAGAAGCCCTGTAGGCTCCTTACCTTTGCTTATCCTCTCTTCTCTATCCTCTATCCCATGATCTATAGCATTCCTTATCATATGCACCAATGGATCTGTTATGGCTTGGAGTATGCTCCTATCAACCTCTATCTCAGACCCTTCAATCTTAAGTCTAACCTCCTTACCAAGTTTGGATGCTGTATCCCTAACTAGCCTTGGAAACCTACTGAATACAGTACTCAATGGGACTAACCTTAACTTCATAACACTATACTGGAGGTCTGAGATGAGTCTATCAAGATGTGTAAGTTGAGCATCTACCATAGCATTATTACTTGTAACCATTCCCCTTAACCTTGATTTTGCTATCACCAACTCCCCTACAAGGTCAACAAGCCTATCTAGATCATCAAGCTTAACTGTTATAGTTGTAGGTAGTTTATCATTATCATTAGTAACTTCATTATTCTTATTATTTGCACTACCATTACCATCATCACCATTGTTATTTCCTACAACACCAGTCTTATTCTCATTAGCCATAATTGATGATAGACTACTTATATATGGTGAGATATCTATCAATGCATGCTCATCATTAACAAGCCTGCTTAGAATATCAAAGCACTGAAATAATGTATCTGCTATGCTCTTCTCAAACACCATTCTCCCATTCCTTAGTGCATCTAGCACATTCTCTATTGTCTTGCATAGAATCCTTATATTCTCATAGCCCATTGTACCTGCCATACCTTTTAGAGTATGTACTGACCTGAATATGCTGTCTATATGCTCCCTAGCATTATCCTGCTCATAGGCTAGGAGTTCATTATTCATGTTCTGTATATGCTCATTTGCCTCTATTACGAATAACTCTCTATACTCCTTGTTGCTGCTAATATCGCTCATTACACTCACCTCCTAACTGCTCTTATTATTGCATCTGCAATACTACCTGCTGGAAGGATAAGATCTACAGCATTCACCATGCATGCTGTTCTTGCCATACCAAATACAACAGATGTACTTTCATCCTGCGCTATTGTAAACCCTCCATTCATCTTTATAACCTTCATACCAAACGCACCATCAAAGCCCATGCCAGAGAGAAGCACTCCTATAACATTTGGCCCATACATATTTGCTGCAGTTACCATGGTTACGTTTGCTGATGGTCTCACATGAGCATACTTTGGCCCTTGCTCTAGCCTAACATGGTTGTTATCAACTATAAGATGATAATCTGCTGGAGCAACTAGCACAATGCCATTTACTATTCTATCCCTATCTTCTGCTCTCTTAACCTTTATGTTTGCTCTGCTAGATAACATGGAGACATATGTATCGGTGAATCCTTTTGGCATATGTTGTACTACAATTATACAAGAATTTATGTCTGGAGGTATTGATGTAAGTATATCTGCAACTATCCTTGGTGCACCAGTAGATGCCCCTATGATAACTATCTTTCCATCATAATGAACATATCTATTGTTATTGCTGTTACTTCTTGCCTTTCTACAACTCGATCTTATCATTGAATTCATCATGTATGCTATCCTTATCTTCTGTGCTATCATGTTATTCAATTCATTTATAGGCTTGTTATTCATACTAACAAAATCAATTGCTCCTATGTTAGATATCTTTGCTATCCATGATTCATCATAGTTTGTTGTTACTATAATAGGCACGAACCTCTTACTCAATACCTGCTCAATAAATGATATACCATCCATATCTGGCATCTCAAGATCTAGCAGTATTACATCAACATAATTGCTATTGTAAATGAAACTTAATGCATTCCTTGCATTAGTGAACTTGCCTATTACATTAAAGTTGTTACTTTTAGCAATATCCTCTAGTATAGATAAGAAGTAGGGAGAGTCATTGATTATTGCAATGTTGATCATCTTATTGTTACTACTGCTATTATTGTTGTCAGTAGTTGACACTGCTAATTCACCAATTAGTTCCTTACTTACTTATCTTGTGTTCAATACCCTCTCTATCACGGTACCAACCATTGCACGATCGAATGGCTTAACTATATAGTCCTTTGCTCCATTCCTTATTGCTTCTTGCACTATGTAGCGTTGCTCAACCGCTGTAACCATTATTATCTTTGCCATAGGATTTATCTTTATTATCTGCTTCAATGCTTGCACACCATCCATCTTTGGCATGTTAACATCCATAGTTACTAGATCTGGTTTGAACTTCTTATACTGCTCTATAGCCATGAGTCCATCTGATGCCTCTATTATGTTTGTATATCCAAGGTTCTTCAGTATATCCTTAAGCACTAGCCTCATAAATGCGGCATCATCAACAACAAGTATCTTAATGAGGTTTTTTGGTACCATGCTAGCCTACACCTCCCTTCATATCAAAGAGCTTATCAATATCAAGATAGACAACCAGCTTATCCTGCATCTTTATTATCCCCTTTATGTAAGACACATTATCAAGTATAGATGCATCTAACTCTATGTTATCACTTGCTACCTTTGCTACTTGCTCAACATCATCAACCATAAGACCTAGCATTGTACCATTAACATCAGCAATTAGTATCCTCTTTGGCTCTACACTACTGTTATAGCCTAGAATATTCTTTATATCAACAACAGAGATTATCTTGCCTCTGAGGTTCATTATGCCAGATATTATCCTTGCATCTGGTATCCTTGTTACTTTCTCCATAGCCCTTATCTCATATATCTTATCTACATCAACTGCATAGTACTCAGCGCTCCCATCACTCATCTCTAGTTTAAATAAAAGTAGGTTAAGTATGTTGCTACTCATCATATAACTCACCTCTCTACTCTCTTATCGTTATCTTTTGTTATAGCATCTATACCGTTACTCCCATTACCGTTTCTTGCATTATTATATGCTTTGATCTCTATTATCTTACCTTTCTTGCTACTCTTACCTTCATTGCTACCATCTATCCCAATCATCCCTTCTTGCTCCTTACCATCATATTCATAACTCTGCATAACATTTCCACGCTTACCATCATCCTTCTTCTTATCCATATCCAACTTGAATCTTGCTATTGATCTTTTGAGATCCTCATTCAACCTTATAAGTTCCTGTATCTTCTCTGTTATAATATGCAATGCTGCACTCTGTTCCTCAACTGCAGCAGTTACCTCCTCCGTTGCTGATGCATTCTCTTCAGATACAGCAGCTATCTCGGATATACTCTTGTTTATATCATCTATAGAGTTTATCTGTTCTTGGAGCTGTGAACTGACCCCGTTTATCAGCCTTACCATCTCCTGAACCTTTGAGACTATATTCTCTAAACCTCTTATGCATTGCTCTATGACCGCTTTGCCCTCACCAACCTCCTTTGCATTAGCATCTATTATATGAGCAGTGCTCTTGGCATCATTCTGTATCTCCTCTATTATTTTTGCGATCTCTTCACTTGCCTTTGAAGAGTTAATTGCTAATGCTCTAACCTCTTCAGCAACAACAGCAAATCCTCTCCCTGCTTCTCCTGCCCTTGCTGCTTCTATAGCAGCATTGAGTGCAAGCATATTTGTCTGCTCTGCAATCTTCTGTATAACATCTAGCACTGTTGTTATCTTCGCTGTCTTCTCAAGCAAAATATTCATCTTGCTAGATGACTCATTGCTTACATTCATCATACTCTCTAGACTCCTACTCGCCTGCTCTGCAAAGTTCGTGCTTTTTCTTACAGTATCTGCAACCTCGTTGGAGAATTCTACAAGTGTATTCATCTTCTTGTTTGTATCGTTTATGCTTATTGTTATATTCTCAACATTCTTGCTTATCTCATTTATTCTTGTTGCCTGCTCTTGTGAGCCCCTTGATACTTGCTGTATACCTGTAGAGATCTGCTGCATAGATGAGTTTATCTGCTCAACAGATATTCCTAACTCATTAACATTCCTAGCAACGCTATCAGCACTAATCTTAACATTGCCTATGAGTTCTCTGAACGAGGCTATAGTGCTATTAAGGGATGATGCTAAACTACCAATCTCATCTTTGTTCTTGACCTCATCTATGCTTATATCTAGGTTGCCAGAGCCTAACATGCCTATCCTGTTGCTTATCATTATCAATGGTCTTGCTATAGACCTGCTCATGAAGAGGGAGAATGCACCTACACCCCCTCCTATAGCGCCAGTGATAAACCATGTATTCTGCTCCATTGCATATATTGGGGCAAGTGCTTCAGCCTCATCTATCTCAGCAAGAAGCACTAGCCCAAGGTCATTCATACAGTATGAGCTCCCAAATATTGGAATACCTCTATAATCTGGATATACTTGAGCCTCTATACTCTTACCATTGGTGAAGCATTCCCTAACAGGAAGGGTATCTACAACCTGCTTGAACTCTGCTCCCTCAATGAACCTTGATGGTGTAACCATCAACTTTGCCTCATTAACAAGGTAGGTCTCTCCAGTCTCTCCTAGGTTTTCTCTATTAAGTAATGCCTTGACGAATACTCCCCCTCTGGTCTCGAATATAACAGTACCTATAACCTTACCATCCTGTATAATTGGTGCGCCTATAAGCAGTACCCTGCCTTGATCATCCTTGCTTATCCTTCCTATATTCTTGCCATTGATAACATCGTCAAATATCTCATGCTCTCTTATACTGCTCCCTTCCTTGCTCCTATCACTACTTGCTATAACTTTACCAGCATCATCTGTGATGTATATTACCTTAGGATTTGCTCCTATAGCATTCAATTCTTGCCATAGGTATCCTATATTACTCCTAATAATTTGCTCATCCTTCATATTTGATACTATATTTGATGCAAGTATTGATGCCTGTTTCATCCTTGTATCTATAACACTTTTGACTATGTTGGCTCTATCCTCTGCTAGGCTAGTGTACTTTGTACCTATCTCATGCAGTAGGCTATCCCTTATACCTTCTAACAAGAGCATAGATACAGCAACCAACGGTATTACTGCCATTGATACGAACATTACAGCGAACTTACGCTGTATATTCCACTTCACATTCATGCATCTAATAGACTTGGGGGTTAAGATAAGGTATTGTTTGTATTGTATTTTACTGCACATTCTTAATAAATTATTGTTATAAACTATAAACATGCAAGTAGGTAAAGCTGTTGGCTTTACACCTAGCAGGGATAATGGCAGTAGTAAAGGTAAAGGTAAGGAGGCTACGCTTGAGGAGATAGCAGATCTAGCATACAGGTTAACAGATAACACCATTAAGGCCATAGAGGAGATAGAGAAGATAAACGAGGAGATACACCTACTAGCTGTTAACGCACTCATAGAAGCAGCAAGGGCAGGTGAGGCAGGGAAGACGTTCAGTGTTGTTGCAAGTTACATGAGTGAGTTGAATAAGAAGGTTGAGAGTATAACTAGGAGAATAAAGGATGAGATGAATATGCAGGAGTTAAGCAATGTAATAAGGGAACAGTCTATCATAGTTAAAGGTAATAGATTGGCAGATATTGCATTAACAAACATAGATATGGTTGATAGGAGCCTGTATGAGAGGGCTAGTGATGTTACATGGTGGGCTCATGATTCATATGTTATTGAAGTGTTGAAGAATAAGAATAGGGATAGTATAAGAAACGTTGAGAAGAGATTATCAATAATACTTGATGCCTACACAGTGTATCATGATATAGTTGTATGCGATATAGATGGCAATATAGTTGCAAGTGGTAGGAATCCTACTCTGAAGGGGAAGAACTGTAAGGATACTGAGTGGTTCAAGACAGCATTCAAGAGCAGGTTTGGGTTTGAGTACCCTAATTACTCTCCATTGGCAGATAACAGGCTAGTGTTTATATTCTCAAGTGTTATAAGGGATGATTCTGGTAGTACTATAGGGGTGTTAGCAAACATATTCAAATGGAAGGAGTTTGCTCAGAGGATAGTTGAGAATATACCACTATCGGATAAGGAGAAGAGGTATACAAGGGCATGTATAACGAACAATGAAGGGCTAATATTTGCAGACTCTGCTGGAAAGATATTCGATACCATAGAGTTCAATGGAAGAGATGAACTATTCAATAATGCTAGAGAGTTCATTGTAGGAGAGGTTAAAGGGAAGAGATGCATAGTTGCACATGCACTATCGCAAGGTTATGAGAACTACTCCTCTGGCTTACATTCATTGCTCATACAAGAACTAATATAAATAATATAATATTATCTGCTTTAATATTATATTATTATTATGCTTTCTTTCTGAGCTTCTTGCTTACATACCATGTCATTATACCTCCTACTGCTGGTAACATTAAAAGATACTCAGCATCAATAGGAAGTTCATTGATTATGTTAGTGATCTCTATAGTTGTGGCATTTGCATCATCACTGGTATTACCATAAGCAATGTTTCCATCGCTCTTGTTATAATTGTCCTCATCCATTCTATTATTATTATTGCTATCTATGCTGTTGATCTTTATGCTTGCACTCTCCTCAATACCATAGCCAGAAACCTTTACAGTTACAGTTATAACCCCTTCCTTATATGCTATGAACCTTGCCATTGCATTACCTTGTTCATTGGTACTGTTATCATACATGTTTGTTAGTATAGCAAGATCACTACTCCAACTAACTTGCATATTGCTTAACTTCACTCCTGCATAAGATGCATCAAGCGTCACATCGAACTGATCCATAGGCTTAACACTCTCTGGAGCAGAGAGTTTCAGAGTAGGAGGATTGTTGCTTATAATCTTCACATCCCTCTTTATTATACCAAACCCATCTACCATAGCTGTTATCTCTGCCGAACCATAATTGCTAGGATTACTTGCTTCAACAGTGAATAATGTAAAGTACTTGCCTTTTGGAATAACAAGCATATCTGGTACATCTAATCCTGATGAGAATATCAATGCTCTAACATCACTTCTTGCATGAACAGGGTAACCATCAGAATCAACCAACTCAAGCGATGCAAATGCCTTTGATTTTGATAGTATGGGATCAAGCATATTTATGCTAACATTAATGCTATCTATGCTAGTTATGCTTATACTTCCAGTGCTAGCATACCTTATAACAGAGCCTATAGCCTCCACATACAGTGTAGCATCTCCTTCCTTAACAGTTCTTAACTGAACCATAGCATTTGCACTACCTCTAGCAATAGCGTTGCTCTTGATAACCTCTATCTTATCATCACCCCCTCCTATCCTTAAACTCATATCATCTGGGGCATATGATGAGTAACCATTGGAGTCCTTGAAGTATATTATGAAGGGTATATCCATCCCTTTAGATACCCTGCTTATCAATGGCTCACCTACAATGGTTACATCCTTATGACCCTGTAGGTTCAAACTGAAAGATGTATCATCCACATAATCCGAGATGGTATATATCCTCGTCTCTGATGCGTTATAACCTACCTTAGCATTTATGAGTGCTGCTGACTTACCCCTTGCTATTGTAACCCTTGTATCCTCTACAGCAAGTCTGTTATCTGATACTATATCTATAGGTGTATCCAAAGGTACTATTAACGGTCTTATGCTCTTACCCACGCTTTCACTACCCTTCTCACTAGCAGCATCAACCATTAACTGTACCGCTCCTATAACCTTACTCCTCCCATCAACAATTATAGGCATGTTATCTGGGAAGAACCTTGGTATTACCCTAATCTCCTTACTCTCGCTTATATACTGACTACCATCAACATATACTGGTTCTACCAACTTAACCATAGCTTTATTGCTGGTAAGGTTATTGCTGCTAGCGATTATACCAACACATGCTGTACTCTTATCCTTGCTCTGTAGAATCTCATCACAACTCTTATCTGTGTTAACGTAAAGAGAGATGACAGTTGTACTCTCACCCTTCCTTATAGTACCAGTACCTCCAATAAGCAACATGCTATCTGGCTTTACCTCAACTCGCATATCCTCTTCAGCATATATAGCATTCCCATTAGGATCCTGAAGTTGTACAAAGGCATACACCTCATGCCCCCTTACTGCTGGAACCATATCCATAACGTATAACCTTAGCACTTGCTTATCCGGCATCTCAACCTTTATCATACCTTCAGCATACATGTTACCATGTTTAGCAGTGATTGTTATGTATGGATTTGAGAGCGGTATTGTATCCTTTATGCTGAATGGTACATAAGCATAGTTTGTACCCTGTTTTATTATAACATTATTCACTTGTAAGAGATCTATGTTAGATGAGTTCAACTCTATCAAGTAGTCATTATCTGCATACACTGGCTCATCCTTTGTATTTAGCAACTGTACAGCAATATAGCCTTCCCTAGGACCTATGTATGAGAGATTCGAGGGCTTTATGTTTAATGCTAATTTACTTGGTTTACTCAATGACTCATACACCTTGACATTTATTGTCTCTAGCATTGTGCCTAACCCTTTAGCAACTACAGTTATCTTTGTCTCTATACTCTTCAATGGTCTGATCTTTACAGCGTATGCATTCCCTATCTTCTCAATGCTATCACTTATGCTTATAGCACCATCATCCAAGACGCTTATGCTTATTATCTCTGGCAGAAACTGTACAGGATTGCTCCTGTTATCTTGCATCTGGATGATGAGGTAGGCATCTTCACCTCTAACCAGCTTATCTGGAAGGGTAGATAACTTTAGCCTAAATGTTGTTCTCTTATCCTTAACATCATTATTGATACTCCCATCTTTCTTATCATTGCTAGTCTGAGCACTAGCCAACAATGTCTGTGATGCTATCATCATTGCTATGATCAATATCAGCACTAATGCTACTACAACTCTACTACCATCCCTATGCATAGATCTAGATCATATCATCTATAATTAAGCATCTGTATGTAAGTGCTCTATATTATCTGTATGTATTAAATTGATGTGACAGACTAAACGATAATTCCTTGTCCAAATCAATCTAGCGTATGAGTATCACAGCGGAAGGGGATGTAGATGATACAAAGAAGCGAGGTGATAACAGGCTAGATATTATCTCAAATATTCTAAAATTCACCATACTTAACAGGTGTGTTAATGCAATAGATACAATGTTGAACGATAAGAGTAGTATAGATTCTATAAGCATAGAGCATATAACCCTGGATGATATATATGAGAGGTTTGATCCAGAACATGTTGTATTTGCTGTCTACATCAAGGGTATAGGAGATATAATGCTCACGCTCTTACTTGTTATAGAGGTTGAGGATGGGAAGAAATTGGCATCAATACTGATAAGTAATGCTATAGATGGTGCTAATGTAGATGAACTTACAATATCAGCTATAGCAGAATTTGGTAACATACTCCTAGCAGGAGCATTCACTAATGCTCTTACACACTTTACTGGCTTCAATATAAACTGTACAGCACCAGGGTATGCAAAGGATAGCCTAGCAAGCATACTTGAGTATATAGTTGCTGATAGTGACTCTACAGAGTTCATATATGCTGATGGCAAGTTATCTTTTGTGGTTAACAAAGACCTTATACTACATATATCAGTGCTCATACCAATCAATGATGCAAAGAGGCTAGTCGATGTAATGTTAATTGAGTGATAGCGATGGGTCTTACAGGTACTGTTAGTAGTAATAGGAGCAATGCCACAATACATGTAAAGATAGGTGAGTTAGCAGTAAGTAAAGATCTTCCATTAACAACTATAGTAGGATCATGCATAGCATGTTGCATATACGATGATAAGAGCAAGATAGCAGGGATGGCTCATATAATGCTTCCAACCAAGAAGAGAAAGGATAACAGTGATAACAATAATACCCGTGATGATACAAAGGCAAAGTATGCAGATACTGGGATAAAGAACCTTATAGATGAATTGATAAAACAAGGAGCAAATATCAACAATCTTAAGGCAAAGATAGTTGGAGGGGCTAGAGTATTTACACATGAGAGTGATGAGGATATATTCAACATAGGGGAGAGGAATGCTGAGAAGGTTAAGGAAGTGCTAAAGTCATACAGGATAAGTATAGTTGCTGAAGATATAGGAGGAAGGGGAGGAAGGAATGTAACATTCGATCCTTCAACTCTAACTGTTAGAGTAAAGAGTAATGGATATGAGAAGGTACTATAGGCTATGAGGTTATGATGTATGCTGGTGATAGATGAGCACTATTATAATAGATTAAGGGATATAATCAGGGTTAGAGTTGGTATAGATATCTCATGCTATAGCAAGAGCTTCATAGCAAGGAGGATTGAGTTCAGAATGAATATTTACAATATCAAGGATTACAATGATTACCTTAGACTCCTTGAATGTAGTGATGAGGTTAAGGCATTTGTAGCAGATCTAAGCATAAATGTTACAGAATTCTTCAGGGATCCAGATGTATTTGATAGGTTTAAAGAATTGCTCAAAGGTTATAGGAGTGCAAGGATATGGAGTATAGGTTGTGCTAGTGGAGAGGAGCCATACACTATAGCAATCATAGCAAAGGATAATGGTGTTAGATGTAGCATACTTGCCAGTGATATAAACAAGAATGCTATAGAGTATGCAAAGAAGGGGCTATACCCATCCAAATCTATAAGGAATGTTCCTAAGGATATTCTAGCAAAGTACTTCACCTTAACAGATGATGGGTATGCAGTAAGGAATGATGTGAAGGATATGGTGACATTTGAGGTTAGGGATATTACAAAAAGCATCTATACAGGACAATTTGATTTCATCTTCTGTAGGAATATGCTGATATATATGGATCATGTAAGTAAGGAGAGGATAATAAATAATATATGCAATGCAATGAAGCCTCATAGCTACCTCATACTTGGCAAGTCGGAGTATGTACATAACTGTAGCATGCTATCATGCATAGATACTAAAGCAAAGATATACATAAAGGTCTAAAAGTAGATAGATAGTATTTTTATTTATACTCATTAACTGAATATACTTGTTGGGTCTATACTCATAACCAACTCCATCAGCTTTGACATGAATATATCAGTTGTATACATAGTTACTGATCCTAGCATAATGTATATGCCAAGGTTGAACCACACTGTCTTAAAGTACCCTCCCCTTGCTATCTTTCCTGCCAATGCATTTATTATAGAGATGACCACAACTATCACTGGTAGAAGTGTCTGTAGCAATGCTGGATCAACAACTGTCAATGGCATTATCATCTGCACCTCCTTGCTACTGAACAACCTTGAGAATATCTGGGTTAGTGTAGCCATGAGACTTAATGTTGCTAGCGAGAGTACATGGAGGATGAGTAGTGTCATATCAAATACCTTTGATATCTGAAGCCTCTTATTGTAGAGTTCGTTTAGTGTAGTAACAAGATTTGCTATAGTTAATCCTACTGTACCCATATTTGCACCCTTCTGCAATCCCTTAACTATTATTATGTTGGTATCTGTTATGAGCCTGTTTGCTGTCTCGCTTGATAACTGCTCAAATGCATCATCTGCATTAACCTTGTTCTCAACTCTGTTAAGCAATGCTCTAAGATAAGGGTTCAATGGACCAAAATCACTCTTCAGTGCTGTTCTAAGTGTGTTTCGTAATGAGCCTATAGTTGAGTATATCTCCCCAAAATACCTTACAAAGGCTGGGTACCAGTAGTTTAGAGTGTATACCTTGCCTTCTATCTTCCTTGTGTAATATCCTAAAGCAATCAATGGTAGAGATGCAACTGCCATAGCAAGTAACTTACTAGCAAGGATATCTGTTATGAAGAGGAGTAATGCTATACCTACACTGCTTGCTATACATGGATAAGCAAATAACCTGTACCTACTTGCTATGCTTCCATTCTCATTTACTATCTCATCCCTAGGGAAGCCCTTATACATGAGGAATACAAATGCACCAAGCCCTGCTGGAGATGCAAATATACTTATGATGATCATGTTATTATCTGCAGAGCCTGAGAATATACCCATTATTATAGAGGCTGCTATCATGAATATAGCAGTTGACATCATGGTTGAGTATAGACCAGTCATCAACTTTATGCTCTCTAACTGCTTCTCATAGTATGTCTTGTATGCTTGTATTGTAACATCCAACTCCTGCTTCAAGAACTGCGCTAGATTCTCCCCTAACCTTATCATCTGTGCCAACTTCATAAGCATCTGGTTGAATGCTAAATCGTTGTTAAGGAACCTTGATGCTACCAACTCAGTTGCATGTGCAAGATTATACCTCCATGATATACCTAGAGCATATATATCCTTCATTGCTTTTGAATAATTAGCATAGTTGGATGTTCTAGCAACATTTATCAGTTCAGTTGCTGATACTTGCCCAGTTGATATAGCGTAGAGGAATGTTACAAAGTAGAGCATTGTTCTGCTAACGCTACTCTGCTTTGTTACTAATTTACTTAACAATCTCATACTTTACACCCATCCTCTCCATGTATGCTTGTAAGCCCATCTCCTTAACCTTCACTATGTTATTGTATACATCATGATAGTTGAAGATCTTGTTGCTTATCCAATGCTTTATTATAGATGCTCTCATCTCCAACTCATCATAGAGCAATGACTCATCCTTCTTTGATAATCCCCTTCTTACTAGCAGTTTGGTAGCGAATAGTGCACTGCTACCCTTACCCCTATACAATGCTATATCCTCTCCAGGGTCCCAGTTGAATACGGGAATGAACATTATGCTATCAGTTGCAGGATTATAGCCTATTATCTCGTTTATGCTGAGCACTCTCCTAACAAGTTTACCCTGCTTGCCTTGTACTGCGCTCTGAAAGAGCGCTATGTTAAGATTGTCTATATGGGTTTTAGGAACATTTATTGGCTCATTTGTTAGCCTCTGTATAAGACTTGCTACAGTTGCTGCATGGAAAGTGCTTATAACAGGATGCCCAGTCTGCATTGCTTGAAATGCTATATTTCCTTCTGCACCCCTTATCTCCCCAACCAGTATGTAGTTTGGTCTCTGCCTCAACGCTGCCTTTAGAAGATCAAACATGGTAACGCTAGATTGAGGGTTACCTGTATCCCTTGTAACCTCACTAGTCCAGTTGGCATGTGGTAGTGTTATCTCAGGTGTATCCTCTATGCTAACAACCTTCCATGTAGGGTTTATGAACGCACATGAAGCCATGAGGGTTGTTGTCTTACCAGATGCTGTCTCTCCACATATGAATATACTCATACCCTCATTTATCATCATCCATAGGTATGCTGCCTCTCTAGCATCTAGTGTGTTTGATGCAACTATCTGCGTTATTGATAGAGGCACACTAGCAAACCTTCTAACAGTAGCATTTGTACCCCTTCTGCTTATATCCTTACCAAAGACTATGTTTATCCTTGAACCTTCAGGAAGAGTAGCATCAACCACAGGTCTAGCATGTGATATTGTCTTGCCTACCTGCTCAGCCATGTTTATCATGAGTTCCTCAACATCATCATTGCTTAGCCATACGCTAGACTTTAATGGTCCAAAGAGTTTGTGAACCACATAAACATTCCCATTACCCATTATTGTTATATCCTCTAGGTAAGGGTCTGTGAGGAATGGCTCTAATAGGCTAAGGCCTATCCTTCTCCTTATGAAGTGGTACTTCAGGTATTCAAACTCCTCAGCATTAACAAGCACCTTATTGTTCTTTAGCATAGCCTTTGAGTAATCAACACTCCCATTCACCTTCACGCATGTATTTGCTAGGAACTCATCTAGGATGAGGAACTTCTCCTGATACTCATTTGGAGGACTTATGGAACCAGCATGTATAGCAAATATCTTGTTTATTGCTTGCATAAGAAGAGGATGGGGCTCTGGAGGTTCTATTACACCATAAATGGTGTAGCCATCTGCACTCTCTTGCATAGCATATACATGTATGAATACCTGCTCGCTTATTGGATAGAGTACATTAGGCTTCTTGACAAACTTGAGGCTATCCTCCAACTTCTCATAGAACGCTGGTACACTATAGCCAGTGCTTACAAACCTCTCAACATATTCTCTAAGGTATCTGTACTTGCTTATGAGTTCTTGGAACTTCTTGTTCTTTATCTGTATAGACATTATTGATCACCATTTCTTTCTTTTGCTCTTTGTATGGTTATGCATTAGCCATCGCTATTGGTACTATCTTAAGACCAAATACGCTGCTAACCTCAGCACTGAACTGTGAATTAACCTGTCCCATAGAACCTAGAATCTTGACTATCTCAACTGATTTAACATCTCTCCCAGCAACATTAACCGATTTGAGTCTTATATAGCAGTCAGATGCAGATCTCAACTTGGATCCTATATTCTCATTCATTGACGATGGATGTGCTGTAAGCACTATGCTTATACCATTTGTAACCAGATTCTTGCATCTTGTTATGAAGTCCAATATTGCTTCTTCCTCAGCATACATTGTTAGTAATGAGATTGAATCTATGACTACAGCATCGAACTTGTCTGCATTAGCATTTATATATCTGCTTATTATTGGGAGTAGGTACTTTGCATATTCTCTAGACCACTTTGCACCATATACATGTAGAGGAAGCATTATCAACCTTCTCTTAAGAAAGGGTATTGAGAAGTTATAGGTTATAGCCTTCATCTTATCTATGTACTCTCTTATATTATTCTCACTTATCATAAGAACTCTCATACCTGCTGCAAGCATACCATATGTGAATAGTGCTGCAATAACACTCTTTCCAGACCCATGCTCCCCCTCTATAAGTATGAGAGAGGGTAATGGCAGTCCTCCTCCCAACTGTCTATCTATCTCTTCATTGGTTGTTGAGATTATCTTTACCATTATCCAGTTCACCGTTATTATGTTATGTTGTACTTGCTAGTGTTGCTACAACACCATTATCTGTAGAGATTGTGATTATAATATTCTTTGATGGGGTAGAGGTTATAGGATTGCTTAGCATAGCCTCTACTCTAGCATTCTCTTTTGGATTCAATATATTAGGATCTATAACATCATCTTGTATACTCAATATCCACTGCCCTTCTTGCAATATATTACTGTACGATAACCTCTCTATCAGCATAACATCATTGTCCATAGTATCTCTATAATAGTAAGTCACAATTAAGTCAAAGTATGTATAGTTAAATAACTTACTTTTACCATCATTGCTTAATATGAATGATACATGCCTTCTATCACTACTATCTATAGTTAGATTGCTTATATCTATGCTAGTATCATTAACATCCTTCCTTATCATGGTACTCTTGACCATAACATCATTTGCTTTATACATATTACTTGCAACTGTCAGCATAACTGCTAGAGAGGTTAGTATTGCTATGAACATTATTGCAGATGCTATGATTATGCTAAAGCCCATAACAGATCAGGTTGAGAATATGTACTCATCAGTTATACCATTTGGCAATGCTATCTTCAACATATACGTCTTGTTTGATTGTATTGCACTACTTAGAGTTATTGTAAGTTCCTTTGTCTGTTTGGGATTCCATGTATCAGTATCATCATAAACCCATTTTGGAGCACTTGCTGAATTGTATGGTATCCTTTGTAATGCATTAACTTCCCCAAAGTACACATCAACTGTATCAAGGTTAGATATACTATACATTCCAGTATTCTTAACCCATGCCTTTACAGTAGTGCCATTAGCATTAACATATATTATCTTAATGCTTGTTAGAGCAATCTCTCTTTGCATCTGTGTCTGTGTAGCAAAGAATGATTGGATAATTGTGCTCTTGCTTATAACTGTACTTGCAAATATTGCTGCTATGGTTATAGATGCTATAAGTAGTATGCTCTCAGTGAATACAGCAGAGACCATAGCATATCACCTATGCTCATGCTCATCAACCCCAATACCCCTAGAGTTTATTTGACTATTCATACTCATCCTTAGCCTTGCATAGAGGGTATCTGCATCCTTATCTCTTATGTCAAGTACATCAGCAAGCATATAGAGTGAGATAGCACACTCCTCTGGCGTTAGGGTTGATCTGCTAAGTATATCAACTATGCTATACACGATCTTCTCAGCTTCATTACTAAGGTTAAGCAATTTGCATTGCATATACAATATATTAGCATACTCATTGCCAAATCTCTTCATGAACTCCCCTATTGTTAGTATGAGTTCCATAAGCATTGCTAGAGTTATCCCATTTGTATATGCAAGTGTGAGTATACCTTTGCTAGGGACTTCATTGGTATCATCCTTGTAAGCTCCTTTATCAGTTATACTGCTGCTCTTCTTACCATTCTCAATTATACTTTCTTCTTTCTTATTCTTATTGATATGTGCTTGTTCATTGCTATCATGGTTCTTATTGCTGTTACTAACATCTTTACCTGTCTCATCATATCTGCCATCATTATTGTTGTTACTGTTAATGCTAATATCTGACTTCTGCAATGGCAGTGTTGGATCTGATAGTACATCTATGTTGAGCTGATCAAAGTATCTGCGCATAAAGTTCAATGGATTTGCAATCTCTGCTTGGAATGCCTTAAAATCAACTAGAGTTGTTTCAAACGCATCTGTTAGATCCTTCATATTCTTCTTCAGATTCTCTATATCCGTCTTTACTGTATTGACTACATTTATTGCATCGTTAGCCTTCTGTACTGCCTCTCCAACACTGCTTGCTATAGATGCAATCTTTTCATCAACAATCTGCTGTATCATAGATTCATCTACTGTAACTGATCTGGTAGATGTTTCTACTACACCTTCACTAGTAATAACTGTGTTATCCTCTACAGTGGAACTAGAACCCTGTTGTGATAACTTAACCTCTTCAACCTGCATGTTACTTGTATCTATACCTTCTAGTATATTACTACTACTGCTACTACTATTATTATTGCTATTATGGTTCATAAATTTCTTTGTGAGTAATGATGGTAATGCTACAAGTATAAACACTATAAGAAATGAAGGCAAGATGAAGTAGAATGTATGAAAGAAGTACTCTCTAGCATTGTAATAGATGAGGAACCATAGTAGTGATAAAAGCATACCTGTTAGGAGTATTCTTGAAGAGAAGTTTAGTTTCAACAAAAAAAGTAAGGGGGTCGTTATTCCTTTTACCTGCATCTTACTTCACCTTTATTTATCCTAGGTTCACTACACTAGTTGTGATGACTGGCACTGACCTCTCTACTGTTAAGACTGAACCACCAGATATTATTAGCTCTGAATGAAGAACATCTAACTGCTCTGGTTGGTCATTTGACTCAAATACTATGGTAAGTACTGCTACCTCACCACCATCAAGTATGTCGTTATTCTGTATACTGTTGCTCCACCATATTATTGCACATGTCTTAGCTGGTGCTTGGAATGAGCCTGAATTGTTTATTGCGTCAGTTGCTGCAACAGATGGATCGTATGTACAGTCAGCCTGCTTTACATCTGCAAACATACTCATAACGTCAGCATATGATGCATTACTGCTATCTCTTGCAGTCCCAACATATATGTTGTCATAGTTAACTGACTTACTGAAGTACTTAACTGCTGTTAACGCTTGTTGAAGGTTGACCTCACCTGCTCCACTAGCCAACTTTATTGGTATACTATAGTACAGTAATTTGCCTGTGCTGGAGTTACCACCACCAGTAACTAACCCTGCTACCTCAACTGCACCAGTTGCAGACTTTAGACCTTCACTTATCGTAGTCTTGCTCTTCTGTGTTGTTCCAAATCCTGCATTGAGTACCACAAATGCAAGTGCTGCTGCAACTACAACAAACGCAATCATCACTATTGCTGACTCTATACCTAGGATACCTCTCCTCCTGCTATTATTCCTGCTCCTTCTTGTACCCCTTGTTATATCCATTGCGGCCATAGCATTAGATTAATCGTGCTGATGATATGCTTTAGTTTGTAAGCATGATTACAAACAGGCGTAGAATCAACCAATCAAACAAGGAGAGGGGTCATCAAATAATCCTTAAATATTTATCTTATAATTAATTGATATGGTCCATGCTAGCGATGCAAGGAATATAGTAAATATGCTAAAGGATCCCATGTATTGGAGGATCGCATCCAAGGCTATAAAGTCCATGCTGGGCAAGAGGAGTCCATTCTATGGCTCTGTAGATGTAACTAATTACTGCAACCTACATTGCTCGCACTGTTACTGGTGGGCTAGCAGGAATTCATCATTACAGGAGTTAAGTGTGGAAGGATGGAAGTATGTTATAGATGAGTTATTCAAGAAGAGGTACAATGTAGTGCATGTATATCTGCTTGGAGGAGAGCCTTATCTTAGGCCTGATGTTATAGAACTCTTCAGTAACGAGATGTATGGTAAGTGTACTGTAGTCACTAACGCTACTCTACCCATCAAGTTCTTCAAGGGTATAGTGCTCTACATCTTCTCTGTAGATGGGCCTAGAGAGGTTCATGATATGATAAGAGGCAAGACATACGATAAGGTAAGGCAGAATATAATGGAATTCACAAACACCTATGGAAGGAAGGGCAAGGGCTTCTATACCACAGTCAACGTTACTATAAACTCCTTGAACTATAAGCATGTAGGAGAGATGGTGAAGGAGTGGGAGGGCATAGTTGAGGGCATAGTATTTCAGTTCTATACTCCATTCAGTGAGAACGATCCTCTATGGCTTCCATTTGGCAAGGAGAGGGATGCACTTATAGATGAACTTATAAGGCTGAAGAGGGAGCATTACGAGTTCATCCTCAACACTGAAGCACAGTTGAATGTTAGCAGGAAGCCTTGGGGTAGTAGATGCCCTAACTGGATGTGCATAGCAGTAGATGCCTTTGGTAGGATAAAGAGCCCATGCAGTATGGGTAGTGCAGATCCAAACATGCCAAGTCCCATATGCGAGAAGTGTGGCTGCCTTGGCAACTGTCTAGCATATACATATGGGTTGAGGGGAGATCCAAACAAGGAGTATGATGTGTATGCTAGGGATATGGCCAATAATATACGCTTTAGGCAATCATCTCTACTGCATAGATAGCAGTATGTATTGTGCTGCAGATCTACTCTTTTATACACAGCCATTAAAAAGCATCTTAAGCAAACCTTGCTAGATTTGGACCTCTACTACCTTGATGAACTGGCAGCAAGGATAAAGGTGAACAGGGATAAGATAGCAAGGCTAAGGCAGGAACTTGCTGATCTCGATGCAAGGATGAGGGATAAGGCGATAGACCAAGAGTTCGCTAGGCTTATAGGCTATCAGCAGGAGGATGAGGATGCTGAGAGCATGAGGGCAAGGATCAACACTGAGATAGATGCTCTTGAAGAGACTGTCAAGAATGATATGGAGGCATTCATAAATGGTCTAGCATCATCAGAACTCATCATACCTATAGATCCAAGGCCAGTAATTGGTGATGAGCAATCTACAACCAATTCGAATAGAGGAAGAGGCAAGATCATCTACAAGTATAGAGATAGTGCAATATTTACGAATTTTGTCAGTATGTTCTCAGTTATATTCAGCAATTGTACTGTAAAAGATATTATATTTACACCTGATTCCGTAATAGTTAATGCTAAGGATGAGAGGGAGGCTAGGTATAGGTTCGTTAATAGCATAAGGGAGATGCAGAGAATGCTAGCAAAGAAAGCGAATACCATAGCATTGATAGCTGAGCAACAGGTTAAAAGGTGATTATACAAATAGGTAGCATTGTATGGATGAGAGAATAAGGAGTATTATAAACTCAAAGATAGAGGAGTGTATAAGCGATGTGGCTAGGGTTAACATGCTTGTAGATGTACTAAGCCCACTACATGTGATGGATGGTAAACATGCCCTAGCACTGGGTATAATCCTTGGTAGGATATACAACTCATTCTACTACCAGAGCAGACGTATACTCATGCGTGATCCAAGTGATGAGGAGTTTCAGGAGTTAATAGCATTGTTATTGGCAAGGGTTGATGAGCTGAAGGATGCTGTAATGGGGAAGTGAAGGAAGAGGCAGATAGGGAAGGGGATGATGATCCCTACCTCTCTAGCCTATATGCTACTGATAAGGTTTATTAACCTAACAGTTACACCATTTTAGCAAGCGAGATGGTATGGGCTTCTCTAATTTCGATATAAGAAGGTTTGACTGTTCAAGTTACGATGCATTATGCAAGAGCTTTGTATGGGAGATGCCAGAGTACTTCAACATGGGAGTTGAGATGCTTGATAAGCATGCAGATACCAACAAGATAGCAATGTACTATGAGGGTAACGATGGTAGTGCAAGGATATACAGGTTCAAAGATCTCTTGAATATGTCAAACAGGTTTGCAAATACGCTAACAGATCTCAAGATAGGCAAGGGGGATAGGATAGCAATACTTGTACCTCAAGGTCCAGAGGCTCTAGTTGCTATGCTAACAGCGTACAGGATTGGTGCAATAGCATTATCCATGAGCACGCTCTTCGGCACAGATGCCATAAAGTACAGACTAACAGATAGCAGTGCAAAAGTGCTTGTATTTGATGATTCCTTGAAAGATAAGGTAAGGCCAGCACTAGATGGACTAAACATAGAGGTATTCTCTGTGCACAGTAGTAGCAATGAGTTCTATGATCTTAACAGTATACTCAAGAATGGCGCAACAAGCTTCAAGCCAGTAGATACAAGGATAGGAGATCCTGCACACATGCTCTACACATCAGGTACAACTGGTCTTCCAAAGGGTGTGCTCCTACCCCACAGCTTTCTGCTTGGATGCATACCATGCTACCAACTCTACCTTGAGATGGCACCAAGGGAAGGGGATGTATTCTGGACACCATCAGAATGGGCTTGGGTTGCTGCAATAGGGGATGTGCTCTTTCCATCACTCTACTTTGGTTATCCTGTTGTTGTAACACCTAGGAGCGGGAAGTTCGATCCAGCATGGGCATACAGCATAATGGAACGTTACAGGGTGACATGTGCATATATAGTGCCTACAGCGTTGAGGATGATGCGTAAGTTCAAGGATGAACCTAGGAAGGAGTATGACCTCTCATTAAGAGCATTGGGGAGTGCTGGGGAGCCAGTTGGTGCAGAACTGGTTAGATGGTGCATGGATAAACTTAACGTGCCATTGAACGAGATATATGGGCAGACAGAGGCAAACATAATAGTTACAAACTGCTACTCTCTCATGGGTCCAAAGCCAGGCTCTATAGGGAAGCCAACGCCAGGGTTCATCGTTGAGGTTCTGGATGAGAATGGTAACATAGCAAAGCCCAATGAGATTGGGGAGATAGCGGTGAAGATGCCTAACCCAGTAGCATTCATAGGCTACTGGAATAGGCAAGAGGATACTGCAAAGAAGGTAAGGAATGGATGGTTATACACTGGAGACAATGGCTACAAGGATGCTGAAGGTTTCATATGGTTTGTTGCAAGGACAGATGATCTGATCAAGGCAGCAGGATACAGGATAGGCCCTGCAGAGGTTGAAGAAGCAATAAACCAGCATCCAGCAGTGCTTGAGAGTGCAGTTGTGCCATGGCATGATGAGATAAGGGGGCATGTGATCAAGGCATATGTTGTGCTCAAACCAGGGCATGAGCCATCTGAAGCGCTGAAGGATGAGATACAGCAGTCAGTTAGGAAGAGGCTTGCAGAGTATGCATATCCAAGGATAATAGAGTTCATAAACGAGTTACCAAAGACAGATACAGGGAAGATAAAGAGGAAGGAGTTAAGGACTATGCATACATAATAACATTATCTTTTATTGCTACATTGTTACAGTCTGTTACCACACTCAGCACAGTAAGCATCAAGGATGGAGTTCTCATACCTGCACTTACTACATACCTTACCCTTTACATTCACACCATCATGCTTTATACCTTCAACAGCATCCCATGGTACTAGTTCATCATTTGAGTTACCACCATCCTTTTCTATCAATAACCAGACCTTCCTCCCATCCATTACAATCACATCTTTGATCAAGCCTATCCTATTGCCTTTGTAGAATACACCAGCCCTATCCTCTATAACCCTCCTTAGACTTACACCTTTCTTCTTACCTTCAGCAATCATAATACCATCTTCACGAGTGCTTACATAATTGTTATGCCTGATCCTATCAACATCATTTATAGCATTGGGATCTTTACCTAACTTGTTGAACACCTTGTACCTTGCTATTATAGCATTGCACTCTCTACATACATAGTCACCCTGCTCTAGCAGGATATGCCCTTCAGCAACCTCCTCCCTAGCCTCATCACTCCTTATTATAGGTGAGCCTTCAATCTCCTTACTGCATGAGTTGCAGTAGTATGAGAGTATCCTATCCTCATCAACCCTGCCCAGTGCACCTATGAAGAGTTCCCCAGCAAGCCTTGCTCTGCCTATCTCATCCTCATGTAGATCTGCAACTATGTAGCCCCCAGAGCCCTTTACCCTTGCTATCAACATTTTACATTATCCTACCTTAAATATAACCTCTACGATGGAAGATATTATCACCCATTCCTAAAAAATTATTAATAGGTTACCCTTCTATCCATTCATGACAAAGGTACAGAAGACCAGCATAGAGTCATGGGAGAAGGATGTGTTGAAATCCAACATACCTGTTCTTGTTGATTTCTGGGCAGATTGGTGTGGACCATGCAGGATGGTTGCTCCAGTCCTTGAAGAACTTGCTGGTGAGTATGATGGAAGGGTGAGGTTCCTCAAACTCAACGTTGATGAGAATCAAGATGTTGCAAGGGAGTATGAGATATACAGTATACCAACGCTATTGCTCTTCAAGAATGGGCAGGTTGTAGGGCAGCATATAGGTGCTGCACCAAAGGATGTGATAAGGAGATTCATAGAGGAGTCGTTGAGGAGTTAGTTAAACGCAAGTAAGTAGTTACATGGGTAATTATTAATTATTAATAATTAAAGGGACGCTCTAACCACTGCTAAATATAAAAACACTTAATTTATTCCATCATCCAATTCTACCCATGGGTCAACTTGGTTACAATACACGTGGACCATTGGTAGATAAGTTGAAGAACTTGCTCAACGATGTTCAGAGCAGTTATGAAGCCTTCCTAGATGCACATACACTCTACCAAGAGGGTAAGATGGATGAGAGGGCATACTTCGTAAGAATGGGTGATTTCCTTAGACAGTTCTCATCCCTTGGCTTCTTGATGGTCAAGGTGATACTTGAGCTTGATGCAAGCATAGGAAGGGAGAGGCAGCAACAGCAGCAAGAGGCAAGACAGACAGCAGCAACAGCAACAGCAACAACAGCAGCAGTGGCAATGGTTAAACCATCTCCATCAATAGAGCAGTTCATGCAGGGTGTAGTAAGAACCCCTCCTGCAAGAGAGGTGCAGAAGGATACAAAGGTATGCATCCATTGCAATGCTATAATACCTGCAAGAGCAAAGTTCTGTCCAAAGTGTGGTAAGAAACAGCAGAGTGAAGCAGTAAGCAAGGAAGGGGAAGGTAGCAGTAGTGAGGTTGTAGCATCAAAGGAAGAAACAGATAAGGAGAAGGAGAAAGAGGGTAAGAAGAAAGGCAGGAGTAGAAAGGTAACATAACCTAGTAGAGAGATAGGTTATAGAGGTATAGAATAATAGCCGTAGTTAGAAATATTATTGATTTGCAGATGGTGGTAGAGGAAGAGGGAAGAGGTTGTTTGCTTGTTTGTTAACATGCTCCCATGTGCTGAATAGGATGCATACATTAGTTGGCGATGCACCATACTACAGTATAAAATAAATAATAATGGATCATAGATCTTCTCATGAAGGTATTCAACGCAAAGAATGCTGCAGAGGATTACATGTCATTACATACCCTAACCTACTCTACACCAGAGATGACGCTCCTCAAGTTTGCAAAGTGGCTTGGAGAGATGGTTGATGTAGAATGCAAGATGGATGCAGACAAGTGCCCCAACGATGATGGTATGCATCCAAAGCATAGGATGCCTAGACTTATGCTTTACATAGAGGAGAGGAGAGAGGAGTACAAGATGGATGTGAGTGATGAGTTCCTTCCTACTGGGGCTGTTACAACGCTCTTCTCAAAGGTTAAGGATAAAGTGCAGAGGAGAGAGGAGGAGGAAGAGGTAGGGAAGAGGAGTATGAAGGAGGAGGGTGAGGAGAAGAACTTTAAATTCTGCATATCTTGTGGTACAAAGCTTGATATGTATGCTAGTTTCTGTATTGAATGCGGGGCAGAACAGACGTAGTTGTCATGAGAGGATTATAACGTATTAGACAACAAATACCTAACATGCTAGGTTAAACCTTTAATGGTTCATCATATCATCGTAAAGATGCTGGGCCGGTAGTTCAGCGGTAGAATGTCCGCCTCGCACGCGGATGATCCCATACCAGCAGGTAGATAAATTTACAGGCTTGGTGGGGTCAGCGAGAGGTCGCGGGTTCAAATCCCGCCCGGTCCACTTATTTTTAATCGAATCCTTATACAAGGAACATTATTTCCCTTTATTTGATAAGGATTGAGGGGCTAAGTACGCTTATTTGCTTGAGGATGGAGATGTTCAGCGCTGGTTTGATAATCTGAAGTCTTATTTGACGACCACTGTTTACCTTAGGAAATCTTGGGGTTTACTGCGAGCTTAATGGGACGGATCTCAAAGCCTTGCTTAGGGTTGTGAAGACCAAGGCTTTCAGGGATGATTTCACCGATTTGTCTGAAGGGTGGAGAAGGAAGGCAAAGCAGGCTTACATTGCAATGTTCAAGAAAACCTTGCATCCCTCGTTTAACTATAACGGCTTGGATGTAAGGCTTAAGGTTAATGTCAGAGGAGAGTATGAAACTTCAACAATAGTCAATACAACGAAAGGATTCTAAGCAAAGAGGAGCTTAACAGAATTAGGATGGCAACTCCAAGAGCAAAGGGTTTCAATAGTCATTATGGCCTTCAGTGGGTTGAGGCCACAAAGCCTAGGCAACTACACGGGAACGGACGGCATAAGGCTTGAATATTTCGAAGCCAAAGTGAATGAAGTATAACATTCGCCAAAGTACCAGCAATACTGGTTGTTAGAAGGGGATTAAACAAGGCCAGACACCAATACTTCACCTTTGTCCCGCAGCAAACAATAACATACATTGAAGAGTATTTGGACGAGCGGGTTAAGCAAGGAAGTAAGGATTCTCCGTTGCTTGGACTTGATCTCAGAGGTGCTAAAAAGAACAGGTTTTTTGTGAACAATCCTTGTAACGAGGATATTCACGGAATCATTTTAAGTACTGGTTTCAGCTGGAGGCCTTACGTGCTGAGGGCTTACTCTGACACAAACACGATAATAGCAAAGGACAAGATAAACCATCCTTACTTGCAGTTTATTATAGGGCATAAGGATGACATAGAAGCCAGATACAGTACAAACAAGGGCGTACTGCCGCCAGACATGTATCGCATTCAGGATGGTGCTCCACAAGTCGGGCATCTCTAGCCTTTATGCACCATTTTGCAATATTTCCACTTGATTAGTCCTTTAATTCGTAGCGTCTGCTCTTCTGAGAGCTTTTTGTGGCATTCTAAACATACTCTCATCCAAACCATTGGTTGCCAAACAACATATCCCTTTACTTTTTCTAAGTGCACTCCAATGAATTTTCCATTTTGGAATTAGCACCTTTTCGTATTTCCAGAAATAACAGTCTCATTTAATTTTACTGGTCTTTTACGGTTAGCACATTTAACTGTGTGCACT
>VAPR01000277.1_pt1 | contig 36132 bp, 40 predicted proteins | sample 3380701 | NCBI WGS metagenome assembly VAPR01 (sample SAMN11536904, study PRJNA540576) | hot springs metagenome | isolation source: hot spring wet sediment | place: Spain: Lobios | collected 2014-01
GGTAGAAGGGCTTGAAGGTGTGCTTAAGAACCTTGATGGCATACTCAGGGATGCTGGGGTTGTAGAGATACCTGCTGTAGGTAAGACATTCAACCCGAACATGCATGAGGCAGTATCATTCATCTACAATGCAGAGCTCCCAGATCTTACAGTTACAAGTGAGATAAGGAAGGGTTACATGATGAATGATAAAGTAATAAGACCCAGCCTTGTAGAGGTATCTAGGAGACCTGTACAGGAAGGAGGTGGTGAGCCATGAGTAAGATAATAGGCATAGATCTAGGTACAAGTAACTCTGCTGCTGCAGTTATAATTGGAGGCAAGCCTGTAGTGATACCATCAGCAGAAGGTACATCACTCTATGGTAAGTCATTCCCATCCATAGTTGCATTCACAAAGGATGGGCAACTGCTGGTAGGTGAACCAGCAAGGAGGCAGATGGTAACAAATCCAGAGGGTACAGTAATTGCAGCAAAGCGTAAGATGGGTACAGACTATAAATTCAAGGTTCATGATAAGGAGTATACACCTCAGCAGATCTCAGCATTGATACTGCAGAAGATAAAGAAGGATGCAGAAGCATTCCTTGGTGAGAAGATTGAGAAGGCAGTTATAACTGTACCAGCATACTTCAACGATAACCAGAGGCAGGCTACAAAGGATGCTGGTGAGATAGCAGGGTTGCAGGTTGTAAGGCTTATACCAGAGCCTACTGCTGCTGCCCTAGCATATGGTCTTGACAAGGCTGACAAGGATCTCAAGATAATGGTCTTTGATCTTGGTGGAGGTACACTTGATGTTACAATAATGGAGATGGGAGGAGGTGTATTCGAGGTTAAGGCTACATCTGGAGATACACAGTTAGGAGGAACAGATATGGATAATGCAATAGTAGATTACATAATTAACAAGTTCAAGGAGGATACAGGCATAGATCTGAGCAGGGATAGGATGGCTATGATGCGTGTAAGGGAGGCAGCAGAGAAGGCAAAGATAGAGTTATCATCACTACTAACTACTGAGATAAACCTACCATTCATAGCATATGACCCAAGGAACAATGAGCCTAAGCATCTTAACATGACACTTACTAGAGCAAAGTTGGAGGAGTTGATAAGACCAATAGTTGAGCGCTGTAGGCAGCCAATGATGCAGGCATTGGCAGATGCAAAGATGAAGCCTGAGGATATAGATAAGATCATCCTTATAGGAGGTCCAACAAGGATGCCCATAGTTAGAGAGTTTGTTAAGCAGATCATGGGCAAAGAACCAGAGAGGGGTGTAGATCCTATGGAGGCTGTAGCAATAGGGGCAGCAATACAGGGTGCAATAATAGCAGGAGATATAGCAAGGGATATAGTGCTTCTTGATGTAACTCCTCTAAGCCTTGGTGTTGAGGTTCTAGGAGGGTTGACTGAGAAGATAATAGAGAGGAACACAACCATACCATGCAAGAGGAGCAAGATATTCACAACAGCAGCAGATTACCAGACAGCAGTAACCATACATGTTGTGCAGGGTGAGAGGCCTATGGCTGCTGATAACGTCTCTCTAGGCATGTTCACACTCTCAGGTATACCTCCAGCACCAAGGGGTGTGCCTCAGATAGAGGTTACATTCGATCTTGATACCAATGGCATACTGCATGTAAGTGCAAAGGATCTTGCAACTGGTAAGGAGCAGAGCATAACTATAACCTCAACAAACAAGTTGAGCAAGGAGGAGATAGAGAGGCTCAAGAGGGAGGCTGAATTGTATGCTGAGCAGGATAGGAGGAAGAAGGAGGAGGCTGAGTTAAGGAACGAGGCTGATAACCTCATCTACACTGCTGATAGGATGATAAAGCAAGATCTGAAGGATAAGTTGAGTGGAGAGCAGATTGAGAAGATAAACAAGGCAATACAGGCGTTGAAGGATGCTCTAGCAGGGAAGGATACAGCATTGATAAAGAGCAGGCTTGATGAGTTGAAGAACATCCTTGGAGAGATCAGTGCACAGGTGTACAGCAGGGTAGGCTCAGGTACTGGCTCCTCATCCTCATCCTCATACTCTTCCTCTTCAACAACAGGCTCAGAGAGCAAGTAAGTCATTGATCACTACAATCATATTAAATAAATGGCTCTTATTTTCTTATTATGTGATGTTGTATGAGCAAGAACAGCAAGCCAGATTACTATGAGGTACTAGGCGTCTCAAAGAATGCAAGTAAGGAGGAGATAAAACAGGCATACAGGAGGTTAGCATTGAAGTACCATCCAGACAGGAACAAGAGCCCAGATGCAGAGGAGAAGTTCAAGTTGATATCTGAAGCATATGCTGTACTGAGCGATGATGAGAAGCGTAAACTATACGATATGTATGGTCATGCTGGTTTGGAGGGGAGGTATACAAGCGAGGAGATATTCAAAGGTGCAAAGTTCGATATAGATGAGATACTCAAGGATCTAGGCTTCGATCTTGACTTCGATAGGATATTTGAGAGGTTCTTTGGGTTCAGCATGGGCTCACCATTCTTCTGGCAGGAGAGTAAGGGTAGAGGAGGTAGAGAACCTCTAGTCATAGATGTGGAGATAGGGCTTGAGGATGTGCTCCATGGTAAGAGGATGGAGGTTGAGGTACCAACTATAGTGCAGTGTAGTACATGCAAGGGTACAGGAGCCATGCCAGATAGTAGGATAAGGACATGCACTGTATGCAAAGGCACAGGGCAGGTTAAGAGGGTGATAGAGCAGTCAAGGTTTGGTACATTTGTAAGCATAGAGCCATGCAGGGAGTGCAATGGCAAGGGTAGGATTGTGGAAAGGCCATGCATCACCTGCAATGGTACTGGAAGGGTTAGGAGGATAGAGAGGGTAGGGGTTAGTATACCAGCAGGGCTTGAGGATGGTACAATGCTAAGGCTTGATGATGGGCATGGCAGCAAAAGCAATAGATACGGCATGGATAATGATGCAGTAGATGGATATGATGTATACATAAGGGTTAGGGTTAAACCTCATCCACTCTTCAAGCGCTCTAATAGTGATATAGTGTATGAGGCTAAGGTTAGTTTCCCAAGGCTTGTGCTTGGAGGCGATGTTAAGGTTCCACTCCTTGATGGAGGCTACTATACACTCAAGATACCCCCTGGTACACAGCCAGATACAGTATTCACAATAAAGGGCAAAGGTCTGCCTAGGCATGATGGCTACTATTATGGCAGGGGGGATCAACTTGTAAAGGTAAGCGTTAAGGTACCAACACCTTCAACTCTGAGTGAAAGACAGAGGCGCCTTATAGAGGAGTTGGATAGGGAGTTTAGAGAGTGAGGGTATACATCATATACTAGCATGTTATACAATACAATACTCAGCATATGCTAGCCATATTACATCAGCTGTTATTTATAATGGCTTAGCGTAAAAATGCAGGTTGATAACCTAAATAACTCCATACTTATGCTGGTAATACATGCATAATAATATACGAGAAGAACGAAAAGATTTTTATCTTATCATATTGTAGGTAACTGCATGTCATGGGAGGAGTGGTTCAGTAGGAGGAGAAGGCCATTCGCATTCTGGCAGGAGATAGAGGAGATGATGCGTGAGATGGAGAGAGAGATGGAGAGGATGTTCGAGAGGAGCATGAAAGAACTTGAGGAGATGGTACCGAAGGACCTTGTTAGAGAGTACAAACTACCAGATGGAAGGGTAAGGAGAGAGTGGGGACCATTCGTCTATGGTTACTCTCTAACCATAGGACCTGATGGGAAGCCAGTGATTAGAGAATTTGGCAATGTTAGGCCTTCATTGACTGGTGGAAGGATAGCGCTGAAGGAGGAGAGGGAGCCTTTGGTTGATGTTATGAGCACTGATGGAGAGCTGAAGGTTATAGTTGAACTTCCAGGGATAAACAAAGAGGATATCAGGGTTACAGCAACTGAGAAGAGTGTTAACATAAGGGCTGAGAACCCTGAGAGGAAGTACAGCAAGAGCATAGATCTGCCAGAGGAGGTTGATCCTGCAAGTGCTAAATCAACCTACAAGAATGGCATACTTGAGATAACATTCAAGAAGAAGGGCTCAAAGCAAGAAGGATTCACCATAAAGGTTGAGTGAATTGCTTGCTTACATTGCTGGCAGTATAGGAGTGATGAATTATGAAGGTTGTAGAGTACGATAGCATAAAGATGGAATCACCCTATATTTTTATAGGCCTTCCAGATGTTGGGCTTGTTGGTAGCATAGCAGTCTCATATATGATAGACAGCATCAAGATGGCTGAGATAGGACATGTGGAGTCTGATCTCTTACCTCCATTACTGCTAGTTAGGCATGGAGAAGTGAAGAATCCTATAAGACTATACTCAAATGGGAGCAATATGATAGCATTGATATCAGAGATGCCAATACACCCTTCAATCCTGCAGGAGTTTGTCACTAGCATAGCAGAGTGGTTCAAGAGGGTAAACCCTAGGCTTGTGGTAAGTATAACAGGCATCCCAGTACAGAACAGGCTTAACATAGATAAGCCGAAGGTATTCTATATAGCAACAGATGAACATACATCATCACTGATGAGATCAACGCATGCACTTGTATTTGAGGAAGGGATATTATTTGGGGCATATGCAGCAATACTAAAGGCATGCATAAGCAGGAATATACCAACACTAACTCTCTTCACACAATCCCATCTTAACTTCCCAGACCCATTTGCATCGATAGAGGCGCTAGAGGTTCTAAACAAGGCACTCAACATTGGCATAGATCTTAATGAGTTGAGGGAGGAGGCTGAGATGATAAGGATAAAGACAAGGGAGTTGATGAAGCAGACTGAGAGCATGTTAGCAGAGCCAAGGTTAAAGGCTACTCCAACATTCTATGGGTGATGGATATGAGTGATGAAGAGAGAAGGAGGAGGGAAGGGGAAGGAGAGAGGCGTGATATATTCGATGTGATAGAGGAGATGGATAGGAGGATGAGGAGGATCATGGAGAGGGCACTCTCTAGCATGATCATGGATGTTGATGAGCAGTTGTACGATATAGAGAGAAGGGAGCTGAAACCATTGACACAGATAAGTGAGACTGATGAGGAGGTTATAGTTACGCTAGATATACCATGTGCAAGCAAAGAGAGTATAGAGTTGAAGGCAACTGAGGATACACTCTTCATAAGGGCAAGGATGGATAGATGCATAACGTTCAGTAACGTTGAGTTTGAGAACTATAGCAAGAGTGTAAGGCTCCCAGCAAGGGTTGAGCCTAAATATGCTAGAGCATCGTTCAGGAATGGCATTCTTCAGGTTAGGCTACCAAAGAAGTTTGAGGGTAGTGAGATAAGCATAGAGTAGAGTAGGGTAGAGCAGGTTATTGCTTAGTTGCTGGGAAGGTTTATTATTTATTTGTGATCTAACTGTCTTGGGATGAGGATGGATTATGAGGATAGCGGTGGATGTTGATGGTGTACTTGCAGATATAATAAGTGTATGGCTAACATATTACAATAGAAAGCATAATTCATCACTTAGCAAGGAGCAGGTGCAGAGATGGGACTTCTGGAAGAGTATAGGATATAGTGCAGAGAGGTTCTATACAGAACTAGCAGCATGTTGGAAGGAATGGCTCAAGGTTCCAGTGATAGAGAGTGATATTGCTAACTCTATAGCAATGCTTAGAAGTTTAGGCAAGGTTGATATAGTAAGTGCACAGATAGCCAAGGATTACGTTAAGAGATGGCTTGAGCATAACAATATAGTTTATGATGAATACGTTAGTGTTGCAAGGGGAGTAGATAAGGCAGATCTAGCATATGATGTATTCATAGATGACTCTCCAATAAATGCAGAGAGGATATCTGCAATGGGTAGGTTGGTGCTCCTCTACGATCAGCCATGGAATAGGCATCTCAGCAATGGTAGATACATAGTAAGGGTGAAGAATATGGATGGTGTAAAGAGAGTACTCATGGATAGATTGATGAGTATGAAAAGGTTATAATTAATTATTAATTGCAACTATAGAAGAGCGGATCGTCATATTGTATTGTATCATATATATGTCAGCAAAGTTATCATCACACATCCTACTACCTACTTATTTATGATATAAAGATGTATGATATTAATGCAATTCAATGCAACACAACTATAAACCAAAATATACAGTAGCATACCCTCATACTACAATCATGTATGCGGGGGTCGCCAAGCATGGTCAAAGGCGCTAGGCTCAGAACCTAGTCCCTTAGGGGTTCGTGGGTTCAAATCCCACCCCCCGCACCTGCTACTAACCCTCTTGTATTAACCATGTATCGTTTGTACTGATGAACCTCGTCGACCCTAACTCTTCTACTATATCAGTACCATCAAGTATATGCTCTACAAGCATGTATGCAAGTGCTGGTGCTCTAGCAAGACCATAGCCTCTAAGCCCATCAAGTATGTAGAGGTTCTTGAACTCTGGTACCCTTCCAACTATAGGCCTACCATCGGGTGTGATGCTTATTGGTCCAAAGTGCACCTTGCTCTCATACACATGGAAGTTGATCCTCTTCACTAGTAGTTCCCTTACATGCTTGATGTACGTAAGCAAATGATCATCAACATGAACCCCTTCTTTTACCCTAAACTCTTCACCTAATGCATCTTCAGCCTCATTTACATCCCAAACAGTATAGTCTGCACCAACAAGCATCCCTGCACGTGAGGGTATCCAGTACGTATGGTTTATCTCATCTGCAAATGGTAATACCATATCATGCTCCCCTATATCATACTTGAAGAAGATCAATGGTACCTTTAGTATGGTTGTTGGTGCATAGCCTAGCCATCTACCTATACCTTTGCTCCAAGCACCAGTGCATAGGACTAGAGTATCAGCAACTACATGCTCATTATCAAACCTTAAAGTAACATGCTCTCCATCTACCATCATGCTTTGGATATCTACCCTACCAGTTGCAAACTCAACACCCATATCCTTGAGCCTGTCTGCAAATACGCTAGCAAATACAAGAGGGTCCATGCATACATCATCCTTGGTGTATATACACTCCTCAGCATCTACACCATCAACATTAAACCTTAACCATGGCCATCTATCCATTGCTTCTCTAACATCCATGACCTCGTATGCAACCTCACACTCTGAGAATAGCCTAGCATACTTCATGATAGAACCTTGCCTATCTATGCTCAATAGTCCTGTAGTGCTTAATATCCCATCAAGGTTGTACCTCCTTCTCCACGTATTGATTATATCTATACCCTTCTTTGCCAATCTTACATCTAGAGTATCGTTCATCTGTACAGTTGCTATCCCTGCAGATCTACCTGTAGCACCGTACCCTGCATGCTTAGCCTCAATTATACACACCTTCATACCCTTGTTAAGCATCGCCTCTGCTACAGATAGCCCTGCTATACCTGCACCAACTACAACAACATCCACTCTCATAGTATAGGCAATGGTTGAGGTAGTTAAATTACTTACCTTCTTGCTCCATCCCCTTCCTTCCCTACTACTACACTCTCCTTCATTCTAGCAAGTGAACCTTCAAGCTTATCAAGCATTGATAGTATGCTATTTAGCCTAGCATCATCCATCCTCTCCTTCCTTATTGCATTGAATGCATCAATCACTTGCTCTTGTTCATGCACAACCGCATCGTATGATGAGAAGAACCTCTCCTCCCTATCAATATGCACATCAAGATACTCAGCATATGCCTTTAGCATCCTTGCTACAGGCTCGCTATTGCTATCATCCCTAAGCCAGAGATCAAGGTTTGAGTTGAGCATCCTTGCTATCCTTCTACCAAGTTCATGCTCTATTGCTAATGCCTTTGCCTCATCCTCAAGCGTGGTACCATTTACAGCAGGGAAGTATGAGCACTCCTCCTTGCAGTGATGGTAAGCATCTATGAACACCTCGATGAGGATGAGAACTCTCTTAACATCATCAACTGGTACACTATTGCTAGAGTATATGATCTCTGCATACCCTTTTGCTATGTTACGTATCCTCCTTACTATAAGATGATCCTCCTTGAGGTTTGATGTTGCACTCATCCTTCTTTCTCACCTCACCTATCACCATCATCATCATCTACCTGAACCTCTACCAGTTGCATGACCCCTAATATAGTATGCAAGAAAGATGAGTCCAAGCACTATATTTATAACTGTTAGATAGAGGATGAACAATGAACCTGTAACACTACTCACCCATGCACCCCAGCCTCCAGCGATGAAGAACATTATCGCTATATGCATTGCCCTCTCCCTCTTCATAATCATGCTAATGGTATAAGCAGGTACTATAAAAAGAAGTGCTTATATGATTGAATTGAGTAGCAATATGGATTATACAAACTAACTATACATTGTTTATGTTAAGAGCAGTCGTATCGCTACTGTTATCTATAACCTTCTCTTATTATACTCATGCTTGGAGAGAGGAGCGTAAAGGATGCTGTTAACAAGGCTATAGATTCTATGCTAATGATAGAGAGAGAAGATAACAGGATACATGTGGATGAGGTTGCAAGATGCCTTAGGCGCTCATACTACGATAGGAGGGAGCGCTCAATACCAGCAAAGGAGAGGCTTATCCTCATGAAGAGGTCTATGCGAATCAACAGTAGCCAGAGTAAGGAGCACCATCTTGAGGATCTAGTGCTTATAGCAAGTGCAGATACAATAGTGGATGATGCCGTGATAAGGTTTGAGGTTGTTGATAGACTGCCAAGTACCCCAGAACCTGCATCACTCATAGCACTCAACGCATCGCTCTGGATATTCAACAAGGAGGAGGGTGCACTTGTATACCTTACAAGGGATGGCGATAGCATACAATTCTCTCTAACAAGGGATAAGAGGCTATTTGATGAGACAATAAGGAGGGCTAAGGTTCTAAGCATGCTACTCAAGGAGAATAGGGTGCCAGTATTCGAGCCATCTGAACAGTGCATGAACTGTCCATACTATGAGAAGTGCTATATACAGCATAAGAGGTATGAGAACCCAACACTTGAGAGAATATTTGGGTTGAAGAGAGAGTGAGTTAGCAGATAATATGCTATATCTTTGCTAGCCATAATTATAAGAAAAGATTACTTGCTATCTTCATCCATTCTACCCTACTCTAATACTAGTATCCACCACTAGCCTAACTCAGTCCTCTCCTCCCTAACCTCTTCCTCTTGCTCAACCATTTTAGAATGTCTGTATGCCCTTATGGAGAACCATACTGCAACTGCTGCAGCAAATACAGCAGTCATTGCATACATGGTTCCTATGAATGGCTCTGCCATACCTTAACTATCCTCTTCCATACTAATAAAGTATTATTAAAAGAGGTCTGGTTAAGATTGAAAATATAAAGAGATATTCTGCTAATGAAAATATTGCAACAGTATATCATGAGGATATACTCTCAACCATCCATGCCATGTACCTCTCGCTTACAGAGTCCATTGCAATGCTGACCATCTCTGGCACCTTATAGGGATGGGTTGAGGATATGAACTCTTTAAGCCTTGGCAAAGAATCCTCAGTAGTCTTGAACAAGGCTAGATACTCCTCAGCATCCTCAACCTTGCCTTCCCACCTATAGATGGATCTTATCTTTGCTATATTAACGCAAGCAGCAAGCCTTGAATCTACAGCACCTCTAGCAGCCTTAAGTGCGTTAGCCTCATCTGGGTAAGTTGATATCAGTATTACTCCTTTCATAGCAACCATTAAATCATACAGGCTAAAGATATGTGTTATGGTATTTGGAGATAATACAAGTATAGTTGCATTACTCCTAGCATGGGTAATAATAATAGCATCTGCAAAGGCTCTTAGGCTTGAGAAGAGGGGTTTTGAGATCAAACCATTCATGCTAACATACAAGAACCATGCTGTATCCTCTACGCTAGATAGGCTCTTAGCAATAAACAGGAGTGCAGTTAGGGCATTTGCAGATGTTAGCATAGTTGCTGGAGCGATAATGATGGTATTTGCTGTATGGTTCCTACTCAACAACCTAATCCACTTCTTTGCAGATAGTGGCAAGTTCTCAGAGGTAACACTACTCATCCCTGGTGTAACTATAAGGAGTGTACCCAATCTAGTGTACTTCCTTCTTGCAGCACCAATAGTGCTTGTTGTGCATGAGGTTGCACATGGGATAGTTGCTAGGCTTGAGAGGATAAAGGTCAAGTCTGGGGGCTTTGCAATAATAATCGCTCTTATAGCAGGGTTTGTAGAGCCAGATGAGGATGAGTTTAATAGGGCAAGGAGGGTATCCAAGGTAAGGGTTATAGCAGCAGGGTCAACATCCAACATACTACTCTCATTCCTTGTTGCTTCCTTGCTCATGTTCAATCCAGCATTTGGGAATATACTTGAGTTATTATCCCCACAAGTTAGGAGCATATTCTACAACGATCCCCTAGGTGTGCCAGTCGTGCAGGTTATTGAGGGTAGTGGAGCAGCTCAAGCAGGTATGCGTGCAGGGGATATAATAACTGCAATAAACGATACACAGGTGAAGACACCAGCAGATCTAGCAAGGGTTAAGCTTGTACCAGGAGAGCAGGTAAGTGTTAGCATACTAAGGGATGGAGAGCCCATGAGGCTAACAGTTACTGTTATGGGTGCTGAGGATGATCCCAATAGAGGTATGATAGGCATAATAAGGGATGTATTCCCTTACATGCCACCTAAGGTACCATTCTGGATACCATGGCCACATGAAGTCTTTATGTTCCTCCTCTGGCTCTGGATGCTCTCGTTCTTCATAGGCATATTCAACATGCTCCCCATGATACCCTTGGATGGTGAGAAGTATGTAAGTTCTATGCTTGAGAAGAGAGTCTCAGCGAGATCTCTAAAGGCAACAAGGATAGGGATAAACGCCCTAGGCTTTGGCCTGCTAGGTGCAAATATAATAGCTACTGTGATAAAGTCTGGGTTCATAACTATATAAGTTGATTAATGTGTATCTTGTGTATTACAACACATACGAACTATTGATGTATTGCATTGCTCCATGAATCAAACGTTTATAGTTGTTATACAATAGAACGTAGTGATAGGATAACTACATGGTAAGTATGATATGAGATACTAAAGGTAGGAGTCAATAGTTATATAAATATATGTAACAGGCAATCTATTGATCATACATCACATTCACATCAAAGCAAAGCTTATTTAGGGCTCCTGCATAATCTAGCATGCTTGGAGGGTTGTTCTTGCATAACAATAGATATGTTGAGTCAAACAGGTTGCATGGGACAACAACAGTAGGATTGCAGTGCAAGGATGGTGTAGTCCTTGCAACAGATACAAGGGCTACCGCTGGGTATCTCTTCATTGCTCACAGGCATGTTAGGAAGATAGCGAAGATAGATGAGCATGTAGCATTGACTATAGCAGGGAGTGTTGCAGATGCACAGAGCATGATAGATATACTTAGGTATCATGCAAGCATCTACAAGTTGGAGAATAGAGTACCTATACCAACTAAATCAGTTGCTAGGTTAGCAGCAAATGTATTCTTTGCACAGAGGTTCTATCCCTTGATAGCAGAGATACTTGTTGGAGGATATGATAGTGAAGGTCCATCAGTATATATGGTTGATCTCTTCGGCTCGGTCAACAAGGAGGTGTTTGTATCTACAGGCTCAGGCTCGCCAGTTGCATACGGCATACTTGAGAGTGAGTTCAAGCCAGATATGAGCGTTGATGAGGCAGCAAAGGTTGCAACAAGGGCAATAGCAGCAGCGATAATGCGCAATGCTGGCACTGGCGATGGTATAGATGTTGTTGCAATAGATAAGAATGGCTATAGAGAGTTGAGTAGAAGGTTCGTGGGTTTAAGGCTAAATGAGTAAGGTCAAGGCTAACAGCGTTCAAAGCATAATAGGGATTATACTACAGAATATCCCTAGCGATGCTGCTGTAACAAAGATAGAGTATGAAGGCCCAATGATAGCAATATACACCAAGAACCCTAGGTACCTGCTTGAGAATAATGCAATAATCTCTGGTATAGTGAAGAGCATAAAGAAGAGGATAGTTGTTAGGACTGATGAGTCTATAAGGAAGAGTGAGGAGGATGCAAGGAAGATAATAATACGTACTATACCAAAGGATGTTGGTATAGTTGGAACGTTCTTCGATACAGCTTTGGGAGAGGTTACTGTAGAGGTTAAGAAGCCTTGGATACTAACGCAGGTTGAGGAGGGGGAGGAGGAAGAGGTTGTAGTGGTCGAGGATAGGGAGGGCGTATCTTCTGCTGATGTTGGTGCTGGTAGCAGTAGTAGCCAGAATATACAGAAGCAGAAGCAGATTCAAGCTCTACTAATCGATCTGATAGACTCTACTGGTTGGAAGGTAAGGATAAGGAAGGCATCACACATCCCATCTGAGAGCATGAAGCAGGTCAACTATACAAAGAAGTTATTTGCAAATGAGCGCTACAGACTCTTGAGGAGCGTTGGGGAGAGCATATTCAGGCCAAGGCTCTTCGAGGGTACAGAGGCAACATTGATGACCCTAGGAGGGTTCTCAGAGGTAGGTAGATCATGTATGCTACTAATGACAAGGGAGAGTAAGATACTACTTGACTGCGGCATAAACCCTGGGGCAAGCGATCCTATGAATGCATTCCCAAGGCTTGATATAGTTGGGTTTGACCTTGAGGAGATAGATGCAGTGGTTATAAGCCATGCACATCTAGATCATACTGGCTTCCTTCCACTGCTATTCAAGCATGGGTATAGGGGTCCTGTATATTGTACAGATCCTACACTACCATTGATGACACTGATCCAGATGGATATGATCAAGGTTGCTGCAGGGGAGGGTGAACTACCTCTCTACACAGAGAGGGATATTAGGGAGGTTATAAAGCATACAATAACCCTTCCATACAAGACAGTTACTGATATTGCTCCAGATATAAAGCTGGTATTCTCAAATGCTGGGCATATACTTGGCTCTGCTACAGTTCATCTTCATATAGGGAATGGGGATCACAACATAGTCTACACTGGGGATCTGAAGTATGGGAAGAGCCAACTCTTTGATAGCGCATCATGGAACTATCCAAGGGTTGAGACACTCATAATAGAGAGTACGTATGGTGCAAAGGAGGATATAATGCCATCTAGGGAGGAGGTTGAAAGCAACTTTGTAAACTCAATAAACAAGGTTCTTATGGAGGGAGGTAAGGTGCTCATTCCTGTACCTGCAGTTGGGAGAGCACAGGAGATACTCATGGTTATAGACCATCATATGAAGGCAGGGAACATGGTTGAGGCCCCAGTATTCATAGAGGGTATGATATCAGAGGCAAGTGCAATACACGTTGCACATCCTGAGTATCTAACAAGGGAGTTGAGGCAGAGGATACTTGAGGTTGATGACAATCCATTCACATCTGAGTACTTTACAACGGTAGAGCACTCAAGCCAAAGGGAAGAAGCGTTGAGGGAAGGACCAGCAATAATAATGGCAACATCTGGAATGCTTGAAGGGGGACCTGTAATAGAGTACTTTAAGAGCATAGCAAGGGAGCCTAAGAACAAGATACTCTTTGTATCGTACCAGGTCAATGGCACCCTTGGGAGGAGAGTTCTAGATGGCTCAAGGCAGGTATCCCTTATGAGCAGGGATGGCAAGATAGAGGTTGTTGATATAATGGCACAGGTTGAGAAGATAGAGGGCTTCAGTGGGCATAGCGACTACAATCAGTTGATGGCTTATGTTAACAAACTAAGACCAAAGTTGAGGAGGGTTATAGTAAACCATGGAGAGAGGAAGAAGGTTGAGAACCTTGCAGGTTCCATCTCTAGGATATTCAAGATACCTACAGCAGCACCAATGGTAAGGGAAGCGATAAGACTGTATTGATTGTCTACATTGCTAGATCAATCTATTGATTAATCATCCCTTATCTATACCTTCTATCTATTTATCACCTACATCTATTACCTCTCCTTCAGGCTCTCATACATGTTCTTCCATATCCTTACTCCAGGAGGGGTTATCACTAGCCTCTCCTCACCAAGCCTTGCTATATCACCATGTATTGATCTAACAAACTTGTAGAGTTCTTCCACAACCATCTTAAGATCCTCAAGACTCTTCTGTGCCAATGGAGTTACCCTTATTATGAGTATGTTGTTATGCCTTATATCATCAAGTATAGCATCAAGATCATTAGCATCCCTAAGGGTAACTGTCTTGAGGTAAAGTGATACCTCACGCTCCTTCTGCATAGATAGAGAAGTTAGCAATTCTCATATATCCTTGTTTATTAATAATGATTTACCTGCAAGTAAATTCAATTCTCATATATCCTTGTTTATTAATAATGATTTACCTGCAAGTAAATTGAAAGTATTTATAAACTTAATTATGATAATAGCCTATCAATTACTATAACATGTTATATTCTGTAACTTTCTAGCATAGCATCAGCAATGGGTTCACTTTTAATCTCTTTTGTGGTAATACCATCACTTACAACCACAATACATGGACCATCTGCATCTGAGTACCTACACACTATAGATGCTGCAAGTGCTAGAACCTCCTCTTCTCCCTCTCCCTCATCACCCTTACCATTGTTATACCTGAGCAGTGCCTTTGGTCCCTTTACATCCTTTGGCTCAAGCATTATATCGCCCTCCTGCATAAGTGCTTGTATCAACTCATTCTCATCCTTATTCCTACCAACTACAAGCTTTGCATCTTTGCAAAGTCTGAAGTGCCTCCCAACCTTGAGTAGTTCAACATCGTTGAGCGTAGGATTACTCACATGGTCAAGCAGATCTCTAACCCTTCTTGCAAACTGCTTATCAGTTAGTAAGCATCCTCCAGCAGCATTTGGTGCATCAAGCCCTAGTTGCCTTGCCAACTCCATCTGAACCTTCCTTGATCTACCCTTTATGCCTAGGAGCATATCCCTTCTTATAAGCCCCTTAACCTCAGCCTCTGTAGGCTTTAGATGCTTTGCTGATAATGGTCTAAGCACCTTACCTTCAAGGTTGCTCTCCCTCTCTATTATCCTCAACGCTCTCATATTCTGGCTCATTGGTCTCTGGTTCAACACTTCCCCAGTAACTATAAAGTCTGCACTGCACTCCTCCATGTACTCTTTAGCCAGTTTATACATCATTGCTCTACAGTCTATACATGGGTTCATGCCAGAGCCATAGCCATACTTTGGTCTCTTGAGCATCTCTATGTACTCCTCTCCAAGGTATACAGTCTTCAACTCAACCCCTAGAGCATCTGCAACCTCCTTCACCCTGAATCCACAGCCCTTGCCGCAATCGAAGTCACAGAACGGTGTCTTTATTGCTAGTGCCTTAACCTCAACGCCCATATCCTTCATCATCTTAACTGCTAGAGTGCTATCCAATCCTCCTGAGAGCAATGCTACACATCTTACCTTGCTAGTGGTCTTATCCTTCCCGTTATCACTCTTGCTGTTGTTGTTATTATTATTATAATACTCACTCATCTTATTATCCCTCCCTAGCATTAAGAACTAGTAGAATAAATATTAAAGTTATGTGATATGTAATAGGTTAGGGTTGAGTGAAGAGAGCAGGAGCAGAAAGGTTCTGGATGAGGCGTACAGGATGGGCTGTAGTACAGTAATAGCGTTTGAGCCAGAGGATGTATTCTATCTTACTGGCTTCTGGGGCGAGGGTATAGTAGTGCTTAACCAATCAGATACAAGGCTCATAGTGCCCCAACTTGAGGCAGATAGGGCAAGGAGCATTGCAAGGTGCGAGGTATTGGAGGCAGAGAGGGGCTCAAGCATGCTTGATAAGGCATTATCCTTTGTAGCAGAGGATGCAAGTATTTGCACAGACTGTAACGACCATTCGATATTTGAGAGGATGAGGGTTAAGTTGGTTGATAGTAGTAGGTTAAGGTACAGCAAGGATATCTTCTACAATGCAAGGAAGGTGAAGGATGAGTATGAGATCAGGATGATAGAGCATGCAGCAAGGATACTCGATGAACTATTCAAGGTATGTGAGTATGTGATAAGGACAGGGTTAAGTGAGAGGCAGATACAGGCAATGCTCATGTATGAAGCGATGCGTAGAGGTGCCTATCCTCCATCATACAGGTATACACTCTCACCCCTGATAGTAGCATCTGGTACAAACTCATCACTACCCCATGCTGAGCCAAGTGATAGGATACTCTCAATGGGTGATCTTGTAACAGTTGATCTAACCCTAAGGTACGGTGGTTACATAGCAGATGCAACAAGGACATTCGCTCTAGGCAGTATAGACAGGGAGAAGGAGGATATCTACCATATCGTTAGGGAGGCACAAGAGAGGGCTTTGGAGTCTGTGCATGATGATGTAGAATGTAGAGAGGTAGATGGTGCTGCTAGGGCATACATAGAGGGCAAGGGTTATGGGGAGAGGTTCATACACTCTACTGGCCATGGTATAGGGCTTGATGTGCATGAGCCACCATGGATAAGCCGTAACTCTCAGGAGAGGCTTGCTAGGGGTATGTGCATAACTATAGAGCCAGGTATATACATTGCTAACAGGTATGGTGTAAGGATAGAGGACTCTTTAGCAATAAGCAGAGATGGCAGGGTAGTTGTGATGAATAGATACACAAAGGATCTCATAAGATTATGAAAAGTGGTTATGTAGATAAAGGCCAATTATAAATAAGGGGGAAGATACGATCAATTATGCTAGCATTTATTACATTTCTCGTAATAAACAAGATATTTATAGGCTGGAACAGTAAATATATCTATGCTGAAGAGAAGGGGTAGGAAGCCCAGACTACTAGATGAGATAGATAAGAGCATACTATCTATACTCCATGAGGATTGCTTGATCCCATTTGTAAAGATAGCAAAGGCACTTAATGTGAATGAGGGTACGATAAGGCATAGGGTTAAGAGGCTTGTAAGGAGTGGGATAATCAAGAAGTTCACAATCAAGGTTGATCCAATCATGCTTGGATTGGGTACATTAGTGCTTGTTATAGTTGTTGTTAGCCCTGGGAATGTAAAGTACGTTGCACAAGAGTTGGCAAAGGTTCCAAACGTGCTTGAGGTGCTAGAGGTTCATACATACGGAGATCTACTCCTGAAGGTAAGGGGTAGCAGCATGCAGGAGATAGCAAGCATACTAGCAAACCAGATCAAGACTATAGAGGGTGTTATAAGTACCCAAGTCATCTCAGTGCTTAATGTATGGAAGGATGAGCATCCATTATTCTTAAGATGAGTGCTCTCTCCTTTATTTATTATCGTTCTTATTCTGCTGCTGTTGTTGATGTTGCTGTTGAGATGATGACAATGGTGATTGTGATGATAATGATGCCATCCTCTCTGCCATGTATGCTAGTATCCTCCTAGCCACATCATCCTTCCTGCCATGCAAATCCATGATAGAACCATCACTGCTCACAATTACTGCATCACAACCATCTTTGCTTATACTCCTACTTGCATAGTTTGCAACAACGATATCCCCTCTACACTCCTGCAACTTTGCCTTTGCCTTTGCTATCAACTCCTCCCTACTACAGTCATCAGCCTTGAATGCTATAAGGAATGTATCTGGGCTGAGCATCTTCACAACATCCACTATCTTCTCAGTAGGCTCAAGTCTTAGCATTAAACCATTGCTATCCCTACTCTCTATCTTGCTACTGCTAACCTGAGCAGGTCTAAAGTCTGCAACAGCAGCATTCATTATAACAGCATCGTAACGCTTGCTCTTCAACTCATTAGTTAATGCATTGAGCATATCCTTGCTTGTGCTAACCTTGATGATTCTAACATTGGAAGGTGGATCAATGCTCCCATGCCCATAGATGAGCGTTACATCAGCACCCATTAGCATAGCCTCTCTAGCAAATGCCGTACCAAACCTTCCAGATGATAGGTTTGTTATAACCCTTACATTGTCTATATGCTCAACGGTTGCACCAGCAGTTATCAGTATGCTCTTGCCCTTGAGGAGTGCTCTACGCTTGAGTACCTCTATTGCCTTTGCAAGTACATGCTCAGGCTCTGCAACCTTGGCCTTGCCCTCCTCTATAACTGGATCAACGAACTCAACTATGCCTTGCAATGCCCTTACATTTCTAGCAACCATTGGGTTATGGTACATCACCTCATGCATCGCTAATGCTATTATAATTGGTATTCTAGAGCCTAAGGCTACAGATGCTACTGTAGTAACGCTTGTATCATCTATGCCATTAGCAATCTTGCTCAATGTGTTTGCTGTACAAGGATATATTATTATGAGATCTGCCCTATCCTTATCTGCAAGCTGTATATGCTCCAACTCCCATGTTAGATCAACAACTGCTCTATTCCCAGTTGCCCATGAGAGCAGTTCACTGCCAACAAGCTTTGTTGCCTTCCTTGTAAGCACTGGGTAAACATCTGCACCATGCCTCATGAGAAGCCTAGCAAGATCAACTGCCTTGTATGCAGCAATGCTAGCAGTTACACATAACACTATCCTCTTACCCTTCAACTCATCGCCATGCGAACCAATTATCTCCTTGGATGGGTGCATATGCATAACCTCATCACACTATTTATTGATGCTCTCCTCCCCTCGCTCTCCTCCACCCTTCTGCTCCTGATTCTTCCTCTCAGACCTCATAGCATCCATAGCAATGCTAGTAGCCTTCAACCTCTCATACTCTTTAGCATCCATATGGAATGTATGCTCCTCTCCTGGGAACCTAGCATTCAATACATCATCCCTGTACCTTGTTAACGCTTCTGCAATGATACTGGAGAGATCAGCATACCTCTTCACGAACCTTGGGCTGTACTCGTAGAGACCAAGCATATCATGGAGTACAAGTACTTGACCATCACATGAAGAGCCTGAACCTATCCCAATTGTAGGTATGCTTAATCTACTGCTTATCATCTCTGCAACCTCATATGTAACCTGCTCCAGCACTATGGAGAATGCTCCAGCCTCCTCTATAGCAACAGCATCCTCTATTAGTCTAGAAGCATCATCAACCACCTTGCCTTGAACCTTATACCCATGCCATAGTGGTGCAGTCTGAGGCTTCAAGCCTATATGCCCCATGACAGGTATACCAGCATCAACAATTGCTTCTACAACATGCTTGAACTCCCTCCCTCCCTCAACCTTCACAGCATCAGCATTGCCTTCCTTTATGAACCTACATGCATTGTATAGTGCATCCTCCATGCTGATCTGATAGGACATGAACGGCATATCTGCAACTACCATAGCATGCTCCCTTGCTCTAGATACTGCCTTGCAGAATACAAGCATCTCCTCCATGCTGATAGGGGTTGTGCTCTTATACCCAAGCATGACCATTGCAGCACTATCCCCAACAAGTATGATATCAACACCAGCCCTGTCACATATCCTTGCTGTGGTATAGTCGTATGCTGTTACAGCAACTATCTTCTTCTTACCCTTCATACCCATTATGCTCTCAACGGTTATCTTGCTACCCATAATCCATAACACCTACTTGCTGTATTCACAATCTACTATTACCTACCTACCTCCTTCCCTTCCTTCCCTCTCCCTCTCTACATACATATCATCTACACTACCCCTTATCACTGCTAGGGATGCCTCAAGGTTCCTTGCGTTAGAGAATGATCTGAGTATCTCATTGAGTCTATCCCTTGGCTCATCCTTCAACCATTTAGCGGTCTCAACCATCAAAGGCATTGCTCTTGTTATGTTATCAACTATAGTTATGGTAGCACTCTTTGCAGTCCTTGATAATGGGTTAAGATCTACTGCTACAACCTTCTTGCCCATCCTTACAAGGGCTTCAGTCCTATCCCCATCTTCCAATGGCACAAGAACTACATCAGCACTGTATATCCCATCTCTATCAACCCTCCTCCTCTCACTCATGAGTTCTGGTATGCTCATGCTTGCCCTATCACCTACCCCATACACCATACTGGCACCATGCTCCTTGAGGAGCATCTCTATAGCCTTCTCACGCTCATATGATCTGTAGAATAGGTTAACCTCTATCCTTGCATTGATGAGTGATGCTAACCTTACAACATCCCCTGCGCAGAGGCATGCAACATTCCCGTTAACGGATATGACTGGATTATCTGCAAGGAGCATCATTGCCACTGAAGCCCTTATGGCTTCTCTAGCGTATATGGTTGTACGCTCTCCAAGCAGGTAATCAAATGCCTCTCCCCTACCATGCGCTATCAACCCTTGCTCAACAACTATACCCCTCCTTAAGCACTCTACAAGTCTCTCCCTTATCCTTAACGACTCTGCTCTAGGATGGTTCTCTGGTATCCTCAATTACTGTTGCACCCCTTGTATCTATACTGCATGATAGATAGCATACTGATGAAGAGGAGTTAGAGTAGAGATCCCTGTAGCATGATAGAACCTTCTCAACCTCTCCAACCTTATCATTACTTACTATGGTGAATACAGTCTCTCCAAATAGTGCTACAGATGCCTTGCAGCCTATACAATGCAGTGCATCTATAACCCTTGCTGCTCTATCTGTGATGAAGTCTATAGATCTAGCAAACCTGAAAGATAGATCAAGGAAGGTCTCTACAGATCTGCTCTCCTTGAGTATGTTAAGCATCTTCCCTCCCAGCCCATTTATCATGCCTATCCTGTTTGTAAGGAACTCCTTGGTTGAGTAAGGGCTTATGCAGAGCATCAACACCTTATAGTCATCCACCTCATCTATTATGCTCTCAACAATACCTATACCAGGTGCGCCAGCCTTGAGCCTCATCTCTAATCCTCCATGGTACTCTGCTATCACCGTACCAGCACCGCACCTGCATGCTAGATCTGCCTTGTGTGCTATCCTTGCTGCCTCCTCATTGCTAAGGTTCAACATAAATGCTCTGTTAAGAGCATAGGAGAGGCTGAGTGCTGCTGCCCCACTTGAACCTAAACCATAACCTATTGGGATATCTGCCCTATGCATTATATCTAACTTGAATCTACGTATATCAACTAACCTAAGGTACTCTTTGACTACGTAGAGTGATACATCTGCATCGCTACAAGGTTTACCATTTATAGAGATCTTTATCTCTGGTACTTCTAATCCATCGTATGGGTAGAGGTGTACCTCGGTGGTTATACCCTTACTTATACATACACCAGCACCCCTAGAACCCTTGAGTAGGGGATCATCTAGCATGGGTGTGGGGAACTCAACGAACCCAGTTATATGACCTGGTGCAAATGCAATAGCCTTAGCATATCCATCCATCATCGTCATCATCATAATGCACAACTAGAGTTGTATGCTAGATGAGAGCATATATAAATAACGTTTAAAGAATATAAATTGATTTAAATGAGATACACTAGAAAGGTGCAGAGGATAGGGAGTAGCCTACTCATCTCTCTACCAAAGGAGTGGGTTGAGAACAATGGTATAGAGAGGGGTAGTATAGTACTGATAGAGACTGCAAATGATAACTCTTTGAGGATATATCCAACGCTAGATGAGGTTAAAGAGAGCAAGGAGGTTGTGATAAACTACCCTTCACCATACTACGAGCCTATAGCGAACAAGATAACTGGAGCGTACCTTCTAGGCTATGATCTTATAAAGGTTAAAGCCAACACACCAATATCGTATGAGGAGAGGGAGAGGATAAAGGAGGCTATAGAGAAGCTTGTGAGTTTAGAGATAGTTGATGAGGATGCAACCCATATAGTTGCACAGTTCCTGCTTGATGCAACAACACTCGATGCTGAGAAGATACTCTACAGGATAAGCAGTATAGTCTCTGGCATGTATAGGGATGTTATAACAGCATTGCAGAGCAAGGATAAGGGTATACTCAAGAGCATAGCAAGGAGGGATGATGAGGTTGATAGGCAGTACTTCCTACTTGTAAGGCTATTGAGGAGTCTGCTGAAGGATCAGAGGCTAGCAGCAAAGATGAACCTAACAAGCATAGAGGTCTTGGATTACAGGCTAGCAGCACACCTGCTAGAGAGTGCTGGAGATAGTGCAGTTGAACTTGCAAGGGCTGTAGAATCCCTAGAGCATGAGGTAGATGAGCATAGCAACCTTGTAGAGGTAGCAAAGATGGTTGAGAGGATACAGGATACATCTGTTAAAGCATTCATAAACCATGATAGGAAGGGCTCTATAGATGTTATGAAGCAGTACCTTATGCTAAGTGAGCATATCTCAAGCATGAAGCAGGATACAGATGCCAAGGTTCTTGGCTTTATGCATCTACTTGACAAGTTTGCAAGGATATGGGTGGATATTGCTGATCTAGTAATGCCAATACCTTAAAGAAATAAAATAAACAGCAGGAGTAGTAGGAGTAGGAGGAGTACCTTTACCTTTTATTCTATCGCTACTTAACTTGACTTTATCTCCCTCTCTAGCATATCAAGCCTACTCATCATATCCCTACTCATACCCTTGAGCCTCTCTACTTCCTCTCTCATCTGTGCTAACTCCTTTGGTACCTGTGTAGCCTCCCTTATAGTTATTATTGCCTCCTCTGCAACCCTTCTTACTCTAGCATCTATATCATTGCTAGCAACCCATTCAAGGTCTCTTAATGCCTTCTGCTCCTGAGCCTCTGCAAGTGCCTTTATAGCATTTATCCTTACCCTGAACCAGTGATCTCTAAGCAGTTGTATGAGATGATCTACTACCTTCTCATTACCCTTTGCATACTTGCTTAGTGCTAGAGTTGCTGCTTCCCTAACCCTGTTATGCTCCCCAAGCCTTGTATGATCTATGAGCACTGGTATGCTGAACTCATCCCTAACCTCACCAAATGCAGCCATTGCTGATGCTCTAACAACCTCATTATGGGACCTTATCTGGAGTGAGCCCATAAGGTATGGTAATGCCTTCTTACTCTTACTCTTCCCTATTGCAAGTACAGCCTCTGCCTGTACATAGTAACTCTCATCACTCTGCACTATCCTGTTAAGCAATTGTATGCTATCTTCCCTTGCAAACTCACCTATCGCTCTTACAACTGCCCTTCTAGCCTTTGGATGCTTGATAGACTCTACTATGCTTGTAAGTGCACTGTATGCCTTCTCACCCTTTATGCTTGCCAATGCCTTTGCTGCCTCTGCAGCAACACCCCAGAATGCATCACTTACTATTGCTTCCCTCAATGCATTTATAACATCGTCAGAGTCCATGGTAGTGTTTGCTAGAGCCCTTGCAGCATTTATCCTCTCAACAGTATTGCCATGCTTAAGCATAGCTATGAGCATATGCTTGTCTATCTTCAACTCTACAATCTTCTTCAATGGTAGTTTGTTGAGTGGATCTATGCTTATGTACATAGGCTCATACTTGAGTGGTATATGCATGCTCTGCTCCTTAGCCTCTATGTTGAGCATGATCTCCTCCCTCTTACCATCCCTACTCACTATATGCACATCTAGCGGGAAGATGAATGGCTTGCCCTCATCAATGCTCTGTACTTGTGCTATGTTGATGTTTAGCATACTTGTATCATGGTTGTAATCAACCTTGATCTTAAGCTCTGGATGCCCTGCTCTATACAGCCATTGCTCAAAGAACTCTTGGAGAGAGTAGCCAGTAGCATCCTCACAACATCTTCTAAACTCCTCACTCTCAGCATTGCTGAGCCTAAACCTCTCTAGATAATGCTTTATTGCCCTCCTGAACTGCTTATCCCCAATCATGCATCTGAGCATGTGTAATACACAGGCACCCTTCTCATACGCATGTCTATCGAATAGATCATCTGGATGCTTGTAAACGTTTGTAACTATGGGTCTTGCATAACGTTTACTATACTCCTCAAAGTACTCATTCGCATACTGCATTATGTAGTAGTTGAACTCATCCTCCCCCCTGCTATGTAGCCAGTAGAGTGCCTCAAAGTAGGTTGCAAATGACTCATTCAGCCATATATGCTGCCAATCTCTACACGTTACCAGATCACCAAACCACTGGTGTGCAAGTTCATGTGCTACAAGATGATCGCTTGTAAAGTCTATATGAGCCCTCTTATCATGCAAAGTCTCCACTGTAAGTGTAGTTGCATTTATGTTCTCCATCCCTCCATATATGAAGTCATCAACGGTAACCTGAGCGTATTTGCTGTATGGATACTTCACACCTGTATACTCCTCAAAGAACCTCATCATATCCTTTGTATTTGCAAATGATAGCTCAGCATAATCAACCATATCCTCTGGCACGTAGTAGAGTAGTTCTACGCCATTGTACTCATCCCTCAACTCCCTGAACCTTCCTATTGCAAGTGAGGTTAGATATGCTGGATGTCCACACTCCTCAAGCCAATGGTACCTCTTGTATGAACCATTATCCTCAACTCTTACAAGCCTACCATTGCTTACTGCTGTGAACCCATCTGGCACATCAACTATCATCTCGCTTGTGAACCTAATATCTGGATGGTCTATGCATACAAACCAGTACTTAGAGTATATGCTCTCCCCTTGTGTCCATGCTTGCAATCTTCTCTTTGGATAGTGCTCATCAGGCTTTATGAAGTGCAGACCCTTCCTTGGCTTAGCACTGTACTCTATGGTTATCTTTACGTTCTCACCCTCCTTGAGTTCTCTAGGTAGTTCTATCCTCAACCTCTCATCTACATGCTTGAAGTTCAACTCCTGCTCCCCAAGCATAACCCTTGCTATCTTAAGTTCAGCAGCATCAAGCACTATACTCCTAACCTTTTCACTATTGGCAGTTATCTCAATATCTTCCCTAGCATTTATGCTCCCTTCATTAAGATCTGGCTTGAGTTCAAGTCTAATATGCTTTATAAGGAATGGCTTTGACGGTGCATAATGTGCCTTACTGCCAGGAAGCTCAAACCTCTTGCTATTATTTGCTACTCTGTTCATGGCTCACCATCCTGCTCTGCCATAAAAAAATATTATCATAAAGGAAGGATCAGGGGAGATGCATCTCCTCATCTCCCATATGGGATCAGCGCAGGTCAATCTCATCACCATGATAATCTTCTCCTCTTGGGGATTTATTCTTATATTGTATAACGGGGTTATAACAATGTTTAAATAGGTTTGCCTAATTAGCCTAGCCTAATGAGATATGTGCAGATAGTTGCTGTTTTGGCAGCAGCACTCCTAGTTACTGGGTTGGTTGCTGCTAGCAGCATACAGGTAGAGGCAGAGGCACAGCAGAGGCTCAACAAACTTGTTATAGTTGTGCAACCAATACCAAGGGATAAGGTTGTTGCTGAAGCAGCAGAGTTGGAGAAGTACTTCGAGGATAGGCTTGGCATGGATGTTGAGATACTCTTCCCACAGAACAACGCTGCAATAGTTGAGAGTATGAGGTTTGGGCATGCACACGTTGCCCTAGGCGTTGGCTCACTTGTAGGAGCAATGATAGCAAAGCATGCAGATGTAGTCTCACCAATGCTTGTTGAGAGGAGAGCAGTGTTCATAGGCAATGAGCAGCATGTACTCAACTACTACTACTCATACTGGATAGTGTTAAAGGATTCTCCCTATAACTCGCTTGAGGAGTTGAGGGGCAAGAAGGTCTGCTTCCCTAGCGAGACCTCAGTCTCTGGCTTTGTGATGCCAATGAAGACGTTGGTTGAGAAGGGTTATGTCAAGCCTATAGATGCAAGCAAGAGGCCAGTAGATCTTCCAAACCAGTTCTTCGGTGAGGTTGTGTTTGGTGGAGGTTATGCTCAATGCTGGGAGGCATTGAAGCAGAGGCAGGTGGATGTTACTGTTACTGCAGGGGATGTACCAGCAAAACTATACCAGGAGGCACTTGAGAACAGTAAGGTACTTGAGCAGAATGGACCGAATCCAGCGCATGTAACACTAATCTCAAAGAACCTACCAAAGGATGTTAAGATGAAGCTATGGGATGCGTTGAGGGATCTAAACAAGGAGCCAGAGAAGGTGCAGAAGTTCGTATCAGCAATCTTCGTAAAGTTTGGGATAAGGTATGAGGCACAGCATCTAGGGCCGTTGATGGATGCACTAAAGGTTACAGGGCTTGATAACGTGATAAAGATATGATAGTTCAGGGAAGAGAAGATGCATCTGTAGGAAGCATATATGCAGTTGAGACTATAGCTGTAGCATATGGCTACAGCAACAGAAGCATTTTATTCGATAACGTTAACCTTGCTGTAGAGCGTGGTAAGAGCATAGCGTTGATGGGTAGGAGTGGTTCTGGTAAGAGCACACTCCTTAGGATAATAAATGGTTCTATTAGGCCAATAAGGGGTATGGTTAGGGTTCTTGGTGTTGAGGTTTATGGTAAATATAGCAATGGGTTGAGGAGGAGGGTTGCATACATACCCCAGAGCCTTGGACTTGTGGATAATGCAACTGTACTTGAGAATGTTCTCCTTGCAAGAGCAGCAGACTCTCCATTTAGAGCATTGCTTGGGTTATGGAGGAAGGAGGATGTTGATGGGGCCATGAGCATACTCAAGAGCATAGGCCTTTATGAGAAGGCAAGGAGCAAGGTTAACATGCTTAGTGGGGGAGAGAGGCAGAGGGTTGCAATTGCTAGAGCACTGATGCAGGGTGCAAGGGTTGTGCTTGCTGATGAGCCAGTATCTAACCTTGATCAAGATAATGCACGCTCAATCCTTGATATATTCAAGGAGATGGGTAGGAGGAACTCAACATCATCCATCATAGTCATGCATGATAGGGCACTTGCTGAGGAGTATGCAGATGAAGCGTATATGCTTGCAGATAGAATGCTCTCAAGGCTATGGTAGGTGATGCTTTATGGTTATATGGGCATTGATACTCATCGCATTGATACTAGCATACTTCCTAGGTCTTGTTGATCTTGATTCATGGCTCAAGGCATCAAGGAATCTAGCAACATTTGTCTCAGAACTCTACATAAGGTTTGATCTGCTCCCAGATGCATTGCATGCTGTAGGCGAAACCTTCATCATAGCACTCTTCGGCACAGTGGTTGGTGCACTGATCTCTTACCCATTATCTGCCATCTCTGCCCAGGGCATAACTGCAAGATGGATATCATTAACAGTAAGGACTATTGCAAATGTACTCAGAACGGTACCAGCGATATTCTGGGGTATACTCTTTGTTGTTATGTTTGGGCCAGGGAACGTTGCTGGTGCTGTTGCTCTAGCACTCTACACTGCAGGATACCTATCAAAGTTCTTCTATGAAACGTTTGAGAACGTTGGTAAGGAGCATTATGAAGCATTGGGCTCCCTAGCACTGCCATGGATGATGATGGCAAAGGCACTATTCAAGCATACTGAGAAGCAGATGATGAGCCATATCATGTTCATGTTCGAGTACAACCTTAGGACTGCAAGTATACTTGGCATAGTTGGTGCTGGAGGCATAGGCTATTATATAACTCAGTACGTTAGCATCCTTAACTATTCTGCTGCATTCACATTCTTCATAGTCATACTGCTCTTTGTATTCCTTGTTGATGGTGTAAGTTATATAATAAGAAGGAGGGTATAATATATTATCTGTTTATCTCTTTCTAATATTTATTTAATTATCTTGGAAATAGTTTGGTTCTAACATCGTGGTAATTTACAAAGTTTAATAACCTCTTATGGGAAATAGTAGGTATGCGTGAGGAAGAGGAGTGGTGGTATTCAAAGTGGCTCTTTCCCCTCTTCGTTGGTGCATTCATAGCAATTGCTCTATTTGCTATAATCCCAAACCTTCCATGGGTGAAGAATGAGGTTAGTGAGAGTTCAACTGTTGTATCTGTTAATGGCTCTTCATGTACGGTAGAGACAACATCCCATAGACTGATAAATGTATCAAACTGCATGAATCATGAGGTAGGGGATAAGGTTAATGTTAAGTATAGAGAGACCACATCTATAGGCGAGTTAACTAACACATCTTTTGCTACTCCTTAATGCTGAAACATAGCGTATCTCAAGAGTGCATAGAGCGTCTTGGCATCCTCTATCTCATTGGCTAGAGCCTTCTCTATAGCCTCATCAATGCTTATTACAAGCAGGTTTATCTCCTCATCCTCATCCATGCTTACGCTGGAGACCCTCTCAAGGTTACTTGCAATGAAGAAGTGTATCAACTCATTGCAATAGCCTGGGGTCATGTAGCATCTCCCCATGTACTCAAGCCTCCCTGCCCTATATCCAGTCTCCTCAACCAACTCCCTCTGTGCACACTCTTCTACGCTCTCCCCTTCCTCAACCTTCCCTGCAGGGATCTCAATCAACTCCTTCCCTATAGCATGCCTATAATGCCTCTCAAGTACAACCCTACCATCATCAAGCACTGGGAGTATGGCAACTGAGCCATTATGCTCAACCACCTCCCTTACCCTACCATCCTCAAGCTCATCAACCCTGAGTGCTATAACCTTACCCTTATAGATGTACCTACTCCTTACCCCTTCCATGTTTAACGCTTAAAGGTAGTTATATAATTAGGTTAACCATGCAAGTGATAACAAAGAGAGTTAACGTAAGGACTAGGGGAGAAGCAGACATTATTGATATAAGCGAGCATATAAGCAAGGCTGTAAGAGAGAGTGGGCTTAGCAATGGTATAGTTACTGTATTCGTCAAGGGTTCAACTGCTGCAATAACAACTATAGAATATGAGCCAGGGTTACTTAAGGACTTCCCAAACATGCTTGAGCGTGTAGCACCAAAAGGCATAGAGTATGAGCATGAGAAGGCATGGCATGATGGTAATGGGCACTCGCATGTTAGAGCATCACTGCTAGGACCATCACTAACAATACCATTTGTTGATGGAGTATTGGCACTTGGTACATGGCAGCAGGTAGTGCTTATAGAACTGGATATAAGGAGCAGGGAGAGGAGCATCATAATGCAGATAATAGGAGAGTAACTACTACAATTATTTTATCATTGGTTATGTATAACAGAAGAAGAGTACTTGCCATAATCAACTAATATCTCATCTAGCCTTAACATTATGAATATCTTATGATCATTGCAGAGATCAAGAATTATATTATTTAAATAGAAATAATTAATTTATGAGTAAAGGGATAGAGGTTCCAAAGGATGCTAGACCTATAATGCTTGATGGTGCAGAGGAGACACTGCTTGGAGATCCCATGGGTGCTAGGAAGCAGTACAGGTACGGTAATCTGCACATAAGGGAGTATGAGGATAAGTATGTTGTGCATGTAGATAGAGCGGATCCAAGGAAGGACCCCCTCATGCATATACTGCTTGATGCTCCAGAGTTGATCTTTGCTAGTGTATTTGGAGTATATGCTGGTTTAAAGGCAGGTAGCAGGGTGTATAAAGCAACTACAAGCAAGAGTAACGCTATAATTGCTGGTACACTTGTATCTGCAGCATCTGGGTATATGCTATACCTCTTGGGTAGATATATCAAGGATAGGATTATGATGAGGGGATAATCAATTCTCTAATAAGGGTAGAGAGGTTAGCAAGAAGTGACCTACATAGCAGAAGGTCGGAAGGAGGAGGAAGGAGGTAGGAAGTAAGGTTATGAAGGGGAGAAAGGTATCAGCAAGCAGTAAGAAGAAGGATTACAAGCTTAAGAGGCGTTGCCTACACATAGCCATAAGGCTTGCTCCCATAATTATAAGGTTCAAGCGTGATAGAAAGGAATGGGTGAAGAAGGAAGGGAAGGGATGTGATGAGGCAAGGATGAGGAGGAATGCAAGTAAAGCTGTGAAGACGTTCATAGATCTAGGACCAGTGTTCATAAAGTTTGGCCAGTGGCTCTCAAGCAGACCAGATCTACTCCCACAGCCATATCTTGAGGAGTTTGCAAAGCTCCAAGATGATGTGCCTCCAGCACCAATAGAGGAGGTTAAGAGGATAATAGAGGAGGAGTTTGGAGCAATGGATAAGGCATTTGACTCATTCAATGAGCGATGCATATCTGGTGCAAGCTTAGGGCAGGTTTATATGGCTACGTATAAAGGCAGGGATGTTGTGGTTAAGGTGATAAGGCCAAACATACACTATACAGTTGAGAGGGATCTTGAAGCAATAAGGTTACTCCTACCATATGCTATAAGGTTCCTTGATCCAAACATAGCATTCTCTCTAGAATCAATATACTATCAGTTCGTTGAGACTATAAGGGAAGAGATGGACTATAGGATAGAGGCTGAGAATCTGAGGAGGATAAAGAGGAATCTGAGGGGAGATAGGTATGTGATGATACCAGATGTAATAGAGGAGAGGAGTAGCAGTAGAGTGCTAACTCTGGAGTACATACCTGGAGTAAAGGTTACTGATGTGGAGAGGCTTGATGCTCTAGGGATAGATAGAAGGACACTTGTGATAAGACTGCACAGACTATTCTTTAAGATGCTCCTCAAGCATGATATATTTCATGCAGATCCCCATCCTGGCAACATTGCAGTCAAGGAAGATGGCACCATAATCCTGTATGACTTTGGTATGGTAGGCAGGTTGGATACAAGCACAAGGCTCAAGTTGATAAGACTATATCTAGCATTGATTGAGAAGGATCCTGCAAGAGCAGTAAACATACTCTTCAGCCTAGGTGCACTTGCTCCAGATGCAAATAGATATGTGATAGAGAAGGGGATAGCACTTGCCATAGAAGGGATGCATGGCAAGAAGGTTGATGAGATGGAGGTTAAAGCCTTGATGGAGTTAGCAAACAGAACTATGACTAGATTCCCATTCAGGCTTCCAAAGCAGCTTGCACTTTACATGAGGATGGCATCCCTGCTAGAAGGGATATACCTAACTCTTAAGGTTGACTTTCAGTTCATGAGGGTACTCTCCTCCCTACTCCAAGAGGAAGGACTGATAAGGGATGCTTATATTGAGGAGGTGAAGAGTTCCATAGAGAGTATAGTAAGAGGCTTACAGGATTACATAGCAGTTGCACCAATGCTAAGAGATTATCTTGAGAGGAGCCTAATGGAAGGTAGTAGTAGCAGTAGTAGCAGAAGCGGTAGGCTAGGATATAGGACAAGGTTGAGCAGTAGTGCTACACTTATAGCAGGGAGTATAGTTACCTCATCCTTACTTATAAGTTCAGCCATAATAATGGAGTCAAACCCAACCCTTGGTCAGATAGGCTTTGCAGCAGCAGCCATGGCTATAGGTGTTATGCTGATTGCAAGGAAGATCTGATTTGATTGATTGATTGGTAGTTTGTTAAATATAGTATAGGTTAGCCTACCTAACCAATATCCTCTCTACCATTCTCTACCAAGATCCCATCACTGCTCTTCTACTCTATCTTTACTGCTCCCTTCAGTGGTACTCTAATCTCTAGCAACCCTTCCTTGTATGTAGCCTTCACATCCTCCTCAGCAACACTGAATGGGAGGGGTATCTTCTTATCTATCTTCAATGGCCTCTGCTGCCAGTACACTATGCCAGTTGGTTCTGGCCTATCCCTGGTTGCTCTAACTGAGAGTATGTTACCACTAACCCTTACCACTATATCCTCCTTCTTGAATCCAGGCATATCAGCAACCACAACCAGATCAGAACCATCCTCATAGATATCTACTGGGGGCATGACAAACTCATAGAACTCCCTAGTCTTGCTTGTAAACTCTCTCATCAACTCACGTACTACATACTCTGCTATGCCCATAATAGAACTTGCTCTTGAATTGAATATAAACCTTTAAGGAGATTCTAGATATCATTCTATTATCAATAACAGATTCTTTCTCTTATTTGCAGAGTAGAATAATAATATAGAGGGTCTAACAAAATCATCGTCTTATGAGTATCTTTATAAACTCATCTAGTATACTCTAGTCATGCATGAAGTAGATTTAAGGAATCTCTCATCGATAGATAGGGCTGAGTTCTTATCCTTACTTGATAATGTTATGACAACCATCAAGAAGGAGAGAGCCAATGCCAGAGTAGGTTATAACAGTATAGATGGTGGATTGGTTAAAATATCTTCATTCAAGGAACTGGTTATTATAGGCGATGTACATGGTGACCTTAACACGTTACTCGCCATACTTGAGATGGTTAAGTTCATGGATGGGCATAACATACTCTTATTCTTAGGCGATTATGGAGATAGAGGTATTATGTCTGTAGAGGTTTACTATACACTTCTATACCTCAAGAGTAGATATCCAGATAGGCTTATAATGCTGAGAGGTAACCATGAGGGGCCTATGGATCTGCCATTCTACCCACATGATCTCCCAGTTATGCTTGAGGATAAGTTTGGTACACATGCAACGCAGATATACTTGAGGTTAAGAGAGCTCTTCGATCTCATGTATACAGGAGTACTTCTAGATGGTTTGATGTTGGCACTTCATGGTGGTGTGCCAGTAAATCTCAACTCTCTTGATGATATAGCATATTCAGAGAGGATGCATCCTAAGAGTAGTAACCTGCAGGAGATACTCTGGAACGATCCCAGAGAGATTCAAGGCTATAGGCCATCTGCAAGAGGCTATGGCTATTATTTTGGCAAGGATATAACTGAGCATGCACTCAATGCTATAGGGGCAAGGTTGATTGTAAGGGCACATGAACCATGCAATGGCTACAAAGTTAACCATGATGGTTTAGTGCTAACACTATTCTCATGCAAGGAGCCATATGGTAATGATAGAGCATCGTTCATGAGCATAAGCAAGGATGAGTATAAAGTGCTGGTTGATGATTACAGCATTGAGAGGCTCTTGCAGCATGTTAATGTATTCTAGGTAGGTAGGGAAGGAAGGAGGAAGCATCAGACTTGCTCCTAGTTATAGAAGGTCCAGACAAGGCTGGCAAATCAACACAGGCAAGGATGCTCAACGATACTCTAACCAGAATGGGCTATAGGTGTGCAATGATGAGTTTCCCAGACTACTCAACCCCTATAGGGAAGGAGATAGAGGCATTCCTTCGAGGTGAGAGGGATTATCCATTGCAGGTTAAGCACATGCTCCTATCAGCAAACAGGTGGGAGAAGAAGGATGAGGTAGAGAGGTTACTAGCAAGTAATGATGTAGTTATACTTAACAGATACTACCAATCAAATATAGTGTATGGTATTGCAAATGGTCTAGATATGCAATGGTTGGAGATGCTTGATAGATGCCTACCAAAGGAGGATCTTGTTATAGTGCTGCATGTTACTGCTGAGATTGCTCTAGAGAGGGCAAGGCTCAATGCAATGCATAGAGATATGTTTGAGAGCGTAGAGTTGCTCAAGAGGGTATCCTTGCTTTACTTGGAGTTGGCAGGGAGGTATGGTTGGGTTGTGGTAGATGGGGGTAGAGGGGTTGAGGAGGTTCATAGGGATGTTCTAAGCATAACACTTAAGCATATACAAGATAAGGCATAATAATTTTTAACCACCTCAGTTAATCTAGATTATGAGAGCAGTAGCAGAGATAAGTGATCCTATACATGGCTACTTCTACCTAAGCAGTGTTGAGAAGGATATAGTTGATAGCCCACTATTCCAGAGGCTTAGGAGGATAAGGCAGCTAGCAAGTGCATATCTAACCTATCCAAGCGCACAGCATACAAGGTTTGAACACTCCCTAGGTGCAATGCATCTAGCAGGCTATGCAGGCAATGTGCTGAAGGATAAGGAGTATGTAAGCAGTGATGATGTGCAGATGCTGAGGCTTGCAGCGCTCCTCCATGATATAGGGCATGGTCCATTCTCCCATCTCTTCGAGGAGGTGCTTGAGGTGAAGAGCAACATCACACATGAGGATATAGGGAGGATGATTATAAGGAAGAGTGCTATAAGTGATATACTTGCAAAGCACGGCTATAGGGCAGATGAGATAAGCGATCTTGCATTTGGACAGTCTAGCAGGATGTTCCTAAACGAGATCATCTCTGGGGGCTTGAGTGTTGATCTCATGGACTATCTGCAGAGGGATGCATACTTCACTGGTGCACACTACGGCAGGATAGATGCTGAGAGGATAATAAGTTCTCTAGAGGTCTATGATGGTAGGTTAGCAATAGATAGAGCAGCACTCAACTCATTTGAGTCATTGCTTATAGCAAGGTATCAGATGTTCAAGGCTGTATACTTCCACAAGACTGTTAGAGCAGCAGAGGTTATGCTACTTAAAGCAATGATGCTTGCAGATGGGCACTTACACTTATCTGAATCATACAAGAGGGTAGAGGATTATATGCGGTTGACGGATGATATGACCCTTGCTAACCTACTCATGTTAAAGGTTGATGTTAATAATAATAATGATAAGGATGATAGCAACATAAAGGAACTTAGATTAGCAAAGAGACTGGCAGAGGATTACAGGGATAGGAGGCTCTTCAAATCAGTATTTGAGAGCATACTCCAAGCAAGTAGTAGGCTGATAAACAGGTTAACGGATGCAAGGTATCTAAAGGATAGATGTGATGAGATTGCAGGTATAGCAGGTGTTGATCCAGATATGGTCTATATAGATAGTGCAAAGGCACCATCCATACCTAGAGCACCAGGCAAGGAGGAGCCTAGAGACCTTATACTAGTTGGTAAGGAACCATTCAGGGTGAAGAGGATAGAGTTGAAGGATATACCCTTGATAAGTTCTATTCTGGGCTACATGAACATGATAAGGGTTTATACTATAGAGGAGCATAGGGAGAAGGTAGCAAAGGCTGCATTGAGTGTATTTGGTAGCGAGGCTGAGTCATGGTATGAGAGGATAGCTGTGTAAGGTTTGAGGGAGGATTACATTTTATATTGCATAGATTGTAGTTAGTGAAGAGAGGAGGAGAGGTTAGTGGTGATGATTGATAATAGTAGTAGTAACAGTAATAGTAATAGTAGCAATAATAATAGTAATAGTAAGAATTCTAGAGGTAGGGTTGTTATAAAGTTGAGTGGGAGCATCTTCGATCTCTATAAAGTTGATACCATAACACCATATGCAAAGATGCTAAGGGAGATCTGGATGGGCAAGAGTCTACAACCCATAGTAATAGCTGGAGGGGGTAAGGAGGCTAGACTGTACATTGATGCTGCTAGGGTACTTGGAGCAGATGAGTCTAGCCTTGATGAAATAGGGATAGAGGTATCAAGATTGAATGCTAGGCTCCTCTCATATGCTATAGGGGTAGATATAGTCTACCCTTCTATACCAACTAACCTTGAAGAGGTTAGCATGGCAGCGTCTACTGGAATGGTTGTTGTTGCTGGAGGACTTCACCCTGGGCAGAGCACTAATGCAACATCAGCACTTATCGCTGAGAGAGTGAATGCTAAACTCTTCATAAATGCTACTGATGTTGAAGGTATATACACCTCAGATCCTAGAGTGCATAGAGATGCAAGGTTGCTCAAGAGGGTAAGTGTTAATGAACTACTCTCCATGCTTGGAAGGGAAAGGTTCAATGCAGGCACGTATGAGTTGATGGATATAGTTGCATTGAAGATAATACAGAGGTCAAGGATACCAACCAGGGTTGTGAAGGCAGATCCTCAAGTTATAAAGGATGTTATCGATGGACATGATCTTGGTACAGAGATAGTAAGCGAAGAATGAATGAATTAGGAATTATTTATCTTGATGTTGATATGAGATTCAATAACTCATCATTCCTCTATGCATTGATGATGTAATAACATCATCAATTGTAGGCTATTGATTAAAAGCAAATATGTATTACTGCTATCATCCTGTACTTACTCCTTCTTGTTACCTCTCTTCTTAAATCCCTCAACATCAAGGTTGAGTGACTCCGATATCAGCCACTCGTATATCTCCTTTGGTACCCTCTTCTCATCCAGCACCATGCAGATACAGCATAGGCTTATATAATTAAATCTTTTGCCTCTCTTGTATGGGTAAGGTATACCTTGTAGGTGTAGGACCTGGAGGAGAATGGTACATCACAGAGATAGCAAAGAGGCTTATAGAGAGGGCAGATGTAGTTGTTGGGTATAAGCATGCATTGAATGTTATAAAGAATATTGTAGATAAGGGTTATGATGAGATGGAGAAGAGCAAGGGTAGGAGTGAGAGGGTAAAGGGGAAGAAGGATATTAGGATGATAACCCTTAAGACACAGGATGAGGTCTATGCTCAACTCCTAGATTATCTGAAAGGTAAAGATAGAGAGGAAGGGGA
>VAPR01000279.1_pt1 | contig 35923 bp, 36 predicted proteins | sample 3380701 | NCBI WGS metagenome assembly VAPR01 (sample SAMN11536904, study PRJNA540576) | hot springs metagenome | isolation source: hot spring wet sediment | place: Spain: Lobios | collected 2014-01
GGATGCTGCTGACGGTAATCGCTCGGCTTGCCCGGCACAATCGCAATATCAGGATACGGCTCGCTCCCACCCAAACGCAAGGGGTTCTGCACACGAACATAATAAGACTTCCCCGACAGGCGTCGTCCAAGGCTCAACATCGTCTGGTCTACCGTGCTTCCATGCTCAGGTCCGACAGGTGGCATCTGAACAATCTCCCCCTCTATCAACTCCACACGCTGGTCTTGAAATAGCCCCAGCGCTCCCAGTTGTTCAAACTGCTCAGGTGTAAAGCGGTAGCGGCGTACTGCCTCTGGAACCACCTCTGCAGGCTGGGGCACATGCGGGCGCTGGCGCGACTTCGTTTTTGTCGTCATCCTCTCACCACTCATAGGATACCGCATAGCACTGTCGAAGAGAGAACACCGAAACACGCTCTCTCAATTTCGCGTAGTTCATCTGGAGGTGCATGATGTCAATCGCGCGCTGGATTGGGTTCGTGCTGATGGCTTTCGGGCTGCTGGTCTCCCTTTTCGCTCAGGAAGGGGAACAAATCACCATCCCGCCGCAGATTATGACCTACGAGCAGTTAGCCCGCTTGCTGACAACCCCAGAACGCCCCGTGTATGCTGAAGACTCGCTCAAGCGCCGCGCAATCCTGATCCATCTCAAAGAGCGTTCGTGGGACGAAGCGCGACGCCTGCTGGAATACGGTCTGGAGCTGCAGATTCGGCAGTATTCGGACGATCAAGGCAACCCCTACTGGCTCATAGAGCGCGACCCCGAAACCGCTAAACGCGACGCGCGGTTCTTTGACCAGTATGTGCGCGTCGTCACGCAACAGATTCAGGACGACCTGAAACGGTATGACGCGCTGCTCGCGCAACCGCTTAAGTCGCTTCAGGAAGCTTTCCGCAACTATGATCCCCCCGATCAAACCGACTCTGAGGCAGTATCCCTGACTCTGGATACCCCCTTTCCCGAAGACCTGCGTCGCCATGCGGAGCAGGGCATACGCCTTTACTGGGCGCAGTCGCTGGACGGGTATGTGATGCTCCGCTGGATGCGACGCCACTGGAACGAACATCTGACCCGCAAAATGATTCGTGAGCGCGGCTTGATTATGCTCCAGCCGCGTGCGCTGGGATTAGAGGGGCTGGATGAGGAAGCGCTAACATCTTTTATACGGGTAGGATGGTACTGGTTTCCAGAAGATACCCCCGCAGACCCCAAGGAGGCATACGACCTTGCGATGGGGGTTGTTGGCTGGGATCCTGCAACCCGTCATCTCATTCCCTATGCGGACCTGTTGTCGCCTCTGGAGGCAGGTACAGGCTGGCTTATTTTCCCCGTGCATGTGAAAACGGAGCCTCTGTATTTAGAGGCGCTGTTTCGTCAGATGAGTCCTGAGGCGTTGCGCTTTGTGCAGGAGCTGGATCAGCGCCAGCGCGAAATGCTTCAGGGTGACTCGCCCCTCAAAAAGCCCTTCCGCATCCGCAAGGGCAGCTGGCTCTCGGAAATTCTGCAACAATACGCCCTTCAACTGGATCATGAGGTGCTGATGGAGCTTGCGCCAGAGCAGGAATGGACCTACGGCGCGCCCGCAGAGATTCAGATGAGTTTACAGGCTGTGTTGAGCGCTCCCACACCTCTGGTGCTTTCGCCTGATAGCTCGAATGAGAACCCGGGGTGGCTCACGATATTGGCATATCAGGTAAGGGAAGACGAAGAGGAGACTGCATCGCACCTCCTGTTGTACTCTTGCGCACATTGTCTACCCGACCTGCCTGAACACGCCTCAGCAAGAACGCTCCAGCAGGCATTATCCGAGCGTCTGAGGAATATCTGGCGCTTTGAACAGCACGAGGGAGTGCTGATTGCCCGCAACCTGCTGGGGTTTTTGAGTCGTATTTATGACTATCCGTTCGAGGCGCTTGTGGAGCTGGAGCGTCAGGCGGTGGTGGGTTCCGATGGCATCCCCCGAATCCCCCCTGAGGCGCGGTGGCGGTTCGTGCATGCCCTCAGCCGCGCGCCGTCTAATGCGATACCCGCGATTGCAGGCTACCGCATGACACGCTATCTGGAAGCGGACACGCAACTCTGGACGCTGCTGGCGCTGTTAGACCGCATGCCCAACAAACAGCACTATTGGAAACGCCTGCAGCGGGGCGAGCGCGTGGAAATCCCGTTTACCATGCTCGGCGCTGATGCGGGCGACCGCCTGTTGAACCTGTGGCGGATGAACACTTTTTATTACGGGGGACTTAAGCCGTTCGGCTATCGTCATGCATGGCATCCCGACTTCATGCTCTACCTGCGGCGTGGGCGCGTGAGTCTCTTCCCTTCCGAAGACGGTATTTCTGTAAGTATCCTATGGTATGTTTGGAACCCTGAAAGTAGTGAATGGGATGCGCGTATATTCTCCGTAGGTGAGTTCAGCTGGGCATGGCTTGGCGAGCCACCTCAAACTACTCCCTCATCGAGGTAGCATTGGGCAGCGAAACCGAAGCGTTTCTCTGTGGGCGGGGCGCAGTTCCGCGAGTGGCGGACGCAGGCGCGCATCGAGCAGGAAGAAGCGGAATGGCTCCGCCCGCTCACGCCCGAACCGTCCCGCGCCATCTCCCTTGCTCTCTGGGAGTCGGCAGACCGCCTTGCCCCCCAGCAGCCTTCCGAGTTTACTACGCGCCTGCAGAAGGTGTTCCAGCGTATGCCCAGAAAGATGTGAACGGGTTCAGGCGCTCTGTCGCAAAGCCCCCGAAAGAGCGACGGCTAAAGCCGTTCCTACTAAACAAAGCCAGCCTCCGCTGGCTATATTAGCCGACGCAGGTCGGCTTCGTTTTATAGGAACGGCTTCAGCCGTCGAGGCGGGGGCGTTCCCCAACAGGCTTCAGGAGCGCATAAGACGGCGTTCCTCTCAAAAAAACCTACCCTTATAAGGAACCGAAGGCAGGGGGGTCTTGGAATGCGCACGCTCCCATCCTTGCAACAGAGCAGGTTCAGGCGCCAACCTTTCAGACTTCCTCAATTACAAGCCGACCCGCCTGCACCCCAACCCTCACAGTACGCTCCACCTGCCCCAGCGTGTCCAGCATTGCAGGAATCTGGGGCGCCATCAGCATCATCAGCTCGCGCTCTACAGTGCGCTCCAGCTCGCGAGCGCCATAACGCTCATGATAACCCCGCTCGGTCAGCCACTCAATCGCTTCGGACGAGACCTCCAGCCGAATCTTGCGGTCGGCATAAATCTTCTGAATGCGTGGCAGGAAGCGCTCGGTAATAATCCGCTGAATATGCTCCTTCTCCAGAGGGCGAAAGATGCAGATGGCGTCCACGCGATTGATAAACTCAGGCGCGAACTGCTGGGCGAACGCCTTGCGCCAGTCCTCCAGCGACGGAGCGCCCCGACGGAAGCCGACCTCCTCTTCAGGGTGCAGGTTGGAGGTCATAATGATAATCGCGTCGGCGAACGAGACCCGCCGCCCCTGCGCATCCGTAATGGCGCCGTCGTCAAAAATCTGCAGGAAGAGCTTGTGAATATCCTCGTGCGCCTTCTCAATCTCGTCCAACAGCACCACGCAGAAGGGGTTTTCTGCCACGAAGTCCAGCAGCGGGCTGCCCATCTCGAAGCCGACATAGCCGAACTCTGCGCCCAGCAGCCGCGCGGCGGTATGGCGCTCATAAAACTGGTTCATGTCCAGCCTCAGCATGCGCTCCGAAGAGCCGAAGAAATACTCTGCCAGCACGCGCGCCGTTTCGGTCTTACCCACGCCCGTCGGTCCCACAAACAGAAACACGCCGTTGGGGCGCTCTGGGCGCAGGTCCAGACGGCGGATTTTCATGCTGAAAATCCGCACCAGCGTCTCAATCGCCTCGTCCTGCCCGATTACGCGCGACTTGAGCGCCGCCTCTAACCCTTTGATGCGCTCCAGCATCGACTGCTCGCCTGCGCCAATTGGCAGCCCCGTGACGAGACTGGCGGATTCCCACACCACCTGGGGCGGCACGGTGCGCAGGTTCTGGGTCTGGGCGCGCCCTGCGGCGTGGTCTAACAGCAAAATCGCCTTATCCGGGAACGGGCGATGCAGGATATGCTCATCGGCGACCCGCACAATCGTCTGGAGCGTTTCGTCGGGAAACTCCAGCGCGAACTGCTCGGAAAACTTCGCTGCCAGCTGGCGCAATACCTCGAGAGTCTCCTCTGCACTCAGCGGATGCACCAGCACAGGCTGGAACCGCTTGAGCAAATCAGGCGAGCGACTGATTTGCCGACGGAACCGCTCCACGCTGGAGACCGCCCCAATCACAGGCACACGCCGCACCACCAGCTCCGACAGGAAACTCCAGCGTAGCCCCTCGATCTGAGGCAGTGGCGCATTCAAAAACGCCTCGAAAGGCTCGATATACAGAATCGCGTTCTGCTTGCTGGCTTCTTCCACAATTCCCGCATAAAACTGCGGATGGTCAAAAATCTGGGGCACGCTGAACACAGGGCGGTTGCGCAGAATTTCGGGGCTTCCCCACGCACCATTCGCTCTGCCAGCCCATGTACCACCGCGCGCCTGCCTACGCCCTCCAGCCCCACCAGCACCGCATAGGGGTTGATGGGGCGGCACAGAATTTCCATGAGCTGGGCAATCTCCTCGTCGCGCCCGACGACATGGGGTAATGCGCCACTGCGTGCCATCTCAGCCAAGTTCAGCCCGAACTGGCTGAGCAGGTTGCCCCTCGCTTCCACAGGGGCGCCTATCCCCCGTAGCGCCAGCAGCGCACGCCCAATATGGATGGAGTCAATCTCGTTTTCTCCTTCTTCCTGAGCAATCTTATAGGCTAAGAGCAGCACCTCTTCCAGCGGCGCGGCATACTGGGGGTTGTTTGTGGCGATCTCTTCTTCCACACTCTGGAGCAGGGCGCTCACATCGAGATCGGGAGCAATCTGAAGCGCCATGAGAGCGTGGCGATGAAGGAAGGCGATCAGCAAATGTCGCGCGTCGGGCTTGTGAGGTGCGGCGCGCTCCTGCGCTAATTCCAACAGGCGCTGGGCACCGACGGTTAGACTGACCTGCGTTAGCTGAGGCATGCCATGAGTGTACCATGAGGGGGTTTTCCAATCCCCTGCTTCAGCAGGTACAATTATTGCCATGCCAGAGAACTACTGGTTGCCCCGTTCGGGACCGATGCCCCGCCCGCGTAGCATTGCGGAGGCGGTGGAAGTGCTAAAACATGAGGCGTTTCCCGCCCCAGGGGTCAGCAAGGTGCGCTTTCACGCACGCGAGTTCACCGCCATCTGCCCGCGCTCCGGTCAGCCCGACTTCGGTGAGGTCATCATTGAATATATCCCGAACCAGCTCTGCCTGGAGTCGAAGGCGCTGAAGTTTTACCTGTGGGCATATCGGGACGAGGGCGCCTACGCGGAGTCGCTCGCGGCGCGGATTGCGGATGATATCGTGGCGGCGATTCAGCCCCGCTATGTGCGCGTCGTGGTGCGTCAGTACCCGCGCGGCGGGATTGAAATTGAGGCGGAGGCGGAGCGCTCTACAGAAAACTCTTGAATTCGCCCGCGCAAACGGGTACAATAAAGACATGGCGATGCCCGTTCACGCCGGCAAGACCTTGTCCTGCAACAGGAGTCGGGAATGGAAAGAATAGGCGTTGGGATTGTGGGTGCAGGCGGTATCGCCAGCGCTCACGCAAAAGCGGTAGAACAGCTCAAGGGCGAAGCGACTCTGATTGGCGTTGCCGATATCGATGAAGACCGCGCCCGCGCGTTTGCCCGACGCCATCAAATCCCGGTGTGGACCACAGAATACGAAGACCTGCTTCACCGCGACGACATCCATGTGATTCACCTCTGCACGCCCCATCACCTGCATGCACCGTATGCAATTGCGGCGCTCAAAGCGGGCAAGCATGTGCTGGTGGAAAAGCCGCTGGCGACCAGCATGGAAGAGGCGGATCAAATGCTAACAGCCGCGCAAAAAGCGAACCGCCAGCTGGGCGTGGTGTTCCAGTTGCGATTTGAACCCGATGTGCGTCGGGCGCGCGAAGTGATTCGATCGGGTGTGCTGGGCAAGCCCTTCTACGCGGAGGTCAGCTGTTTGTGGTGGCGGCGCCCGGTCTACTACGAGGTCAGCTGGCGGGGGAAATGGGCAACCGAGGGCGGCGGCGCGGTGATTAATCAGGCGGTTCACCACATCGACTTACTGATTCACCTGATTGGCATGCCAGACGAAGTGGAAGCGCACATCGATACGATAGCCCACGAGATTGAAGTGGAAGACTGGTGCCTGGCAAACTTCCGCTGGCAGGATGGATTGCACGCTGTGTTCTGCGCTTCCACTGCAGCGGAGCTGGAAACCGACGCGAGTCGCATGCTGGTGCTGGGGCAATACGGCACGGTGCAGATGTTCCCGTTCCGCCCCTACTCGCGTCAGGAAGAGCGACTGTTGCGCATCGCCGAGGTCTGCCGCACTGTGCCAGAGCGCGAACTGCCCGGGCACACGGCACTGGTGCATGATTTCCTGCGTGCGGTGCGTGAGCGCCGTGCCCCGCTCGTCTCAGGCGTGGAGGGGCGTCAGGCGCTGGAACTGGTAACTGCCATCTACCAGTCGGCGTTCACGGGCGAACCGGTATCGCTCCCCCTGACCCCCCAAAGCCCCTGCTACACCACCGCAGGAAAACTGGAAATGGCACGGCGCTATGTGGAACAACGAGCGAAGCGAACCTAATGAGAGAGATGGAGGAGACCCGTATGGAAACAAGAAACCCTGTGCGTATCCTGATTGCCGAGGACGAGGAACTGACCCGTGTGATGGTGCGTACCCAACTGGAACAACTCGGCTATGAGGTGGTTGGGGAAGCCGAAACGGGTGAGGACGCCGTGCGACTGGCGTTGCAAACTCGTCCCGATGTGGTGATTCTGGATATTCGAATGCCCGTTATGGACGGGATTGAGGCGGCGCGGCAAATCGTATCGCAACACCCCTGCGCTGTGGTGTTCCTCACAGCGTATGCGGAAGAAGAGCTGATTACGCAAGCCACTCAGGTGGGCGCGTATGGCTACCTGCTCAAACCTTTCCGCAAGCAGGAGCTGGCACCTGCCATCACGCTCGCGCTCACGCGGTTCCGCGAGATGCAAGCCAAAGACCGCGAAGTGCGCGAACTTCAGGAAGCGCTGGAGACGCGCAAACTCATCGAACGCGCGAAGGGCATCCTGATGGATCGGCTGGGCTTGAGCGAAGCCGAGGCGTTTCGCCGCATCCACTTCATGGCACGCAACCAGAACAAAACCATGAAGGAGATTGCCCAGAGCGTGATTACCGCTGCCGAAATCCTTTAAAAGATGTGTGAATGGGTGCTGGCGTCGGCTTCCCCGCGCCGACAGGCACTGCTGAAACTGTTCGGGCAACCGTTTCGCGTCCACCCCGCAGCGATCGACGAGCGGTTGCCCGAAGTCGCTTCTCGCCCCGCGTTGCTGGGCAAAAAACTGGCGCGCGCCAAAGCCGAAGCGGTTGCCCCTTACTATTCAGACGCGCTGATTATCGCGGCGGACACGCTGGTGGTCGTGGAAAACCGCATTCTGGGCAAACCTGCCGACGCTGACGAAGCCGCCGCGATGCTCAAAATGCTCTCAGGGCGCACGCACACCGTCATCACCGCCCTCTGCCTGCTGTTGCGTCAGAACGGGCACACCGTGCGCCTCACTTTAGACGCGCCCCGAACCCGCGTGCGCTTCCGCTCCCTCACCGACGAATGGATTGCATGGTACATTCAGACAGGCGAGCCGTTTGATAAAGCAGGCGCCTACGGCATTCAGGAATACGGCGCCCTGCTTGTGGAGGCGGTCTATGGCTGCTACTTCAATGTAGTCGGCTTGCCCCTCGCCACCTTAGCCCAGCGCCTGGAAGAACTGCTGGGGTGGAAGCCCACTACGCCCCCTGCCCCGGGCGAGGCAACCAGAACATCGATTCGGGTGTAACGCGGCAGTACCACGACTCGCCCAGACGCCCAATAAAATCTGCCACCCGATCATCCACCAGGGCGCCATCTTTGAGCAGATGCTCCGCAATATGAAAACAGAGAACCTCCCCAATGATGTAGTTTGCTGCCACGGGACCCGTACCGTGCGATACGATCTGAAACAGCCTGCACTCCATCTGGATGGGGCTTTCGGCGACGCGCGGCGGACGCACAAATTGCGACGGAATCGGCGTCAGCCCCACCTTCTCGAATTCACTCACGCCATGCTCATATTCGTAGGAGGTCCAGTTCATCTGCTCCGCCAGCGCGTAGGGAGCGATGTTAATCACAAACTCGCCGGTGCTTTGCACATTGCGCAGGGTGTCTTTGGCGCGCCCGTCGCGCGTGTTGCTCACGGAAAACACCACCGACGGCGGGTTCGCGCCCCCTGCATTAAAGAAACTGAACGGCGCCAGATTGAAGCATTCGTCTGGTGAACAGGTGCTAACCCACGCAATCGGGCGGGGCGCAATACAACTGGTTAGCAGCGCATAAGTCGCACGCGGACCCAAATCCGTAGGGATGAAGGTTTTCATAGGCGATTATAGGATACCCTAATCCGCACTCTTCCTTCCTCAACGATCCATAAGGCATTTTCTACTGGCTGCTCCCCCAGCATCTGCAACACCTGCCCTACCAGCCTATACACGGTCTCCCGATCTTGCTTCACTGGACATAACACGATGATACCCGCATGGGAGCGCGTTCCGTAGCGGCGAATATCGCCGAAGCCTCTGTCCAGCGTCAACAGTATCCGCCCTTCTTGCTGGCACACTTCAAAAATCACTTCATCAGGCTTACCAGCGAGCCCTTCCCCTGCCACAGTCTCGGCGTCATACCCTGCAGCGCGCAACTGTTGAGCCAACTCTATGGGAAGATTCTCGTCAATCTTGAATCGCATCAGCCCTTCAGGGGAATCAGTTGCTCACGGGCTAACTCGGCAGCATATGCCAGGGCAGCGCGAATCGCTTCGGGCGTGAGCGTGGGGTAGCTCTGTAAAATTTCAGCCTCGCTCAGCCCTGCCGCCAGATTGTCCAGGATAACCGATACAGGAATACGGGTCCCCTTGATACACGCCTGCCCATGACAGATGGCAGGGTCCGATACAATGTAGGCGCGCCAATCAACCGATTTTAGCGTCTTCACGACTTCCACCCAAGCAGAGTATACCCAACTGCTAAACCCACCCCCTTCAGGGTATACTCCCTTAGCCTATGGCAAAGCAATCCGAAGGCGGGATGAAGGTCATCACCACGAACCGCAAGGCGTATCACGAATATCACATCGAAGACACGATTGAAGCAGGGATTGCGCTGACGGGTTCGGAGGTGAAGTCTATCGCGGCGGGCAAGGTGAACCTGTCGGACGCCTATTGCCGCGTGGAAAACGGCGAGATGTGGCTGGTGAACATGCATGTCGCCCCCTACGAGAACGCCCCGATTTACGGGCATGACCCGCGTCGCAAGCGCAAACTGCTTTTACACAAGTGGGAGATTGAGCGCCTGCGTGGCAAAGCCGAGCAGAAGGGCTATACCCTCATCCCGCTCAAGCTTTACTTTCGCAACGGCAAAATCAAAGTAGAGATTGGGCTGGTGCGGGGCAAGCGCCAGTACGATAAGCGCGAAGCCATCAAGCGGCGCGATATCGAGCGCGAGCTGCGCCGCGAGATGGGGCGCGGGTAGCGCTCACCGTCGCGGGGCGTCCAGCCGATAGCGCTGGTTCAGTCGATAGGAGCGAACTGAACCGCCTGAGCGCACGACGGCATAACGCATCACAACCTGCACGAAAGTAATCATCAGCCCAATCGCCAGCCCAATAATGCCTGCGCCCAGCCAGCGCCCGGTGGCGTCCGTCGCGTTGGCGAGCGCCCAGAAAAAGGCTCCTGATGCCAGTAGCCCGCCCAGAATCCCTGCAAGCGTGGCGGCGCGTGGGGGCAAATTCGGCGTGCCGCGCGCCAGCCCGTAGCCCAGCACACCGCCCAGAACCGCAAACCCCAGCGCTCGCGCCATGAGGGGATTCCACGCAAAAAGCAGACTGAACATGCCCTGTGCCAGCAGCCCAGCAAGCGCGCCACCCCCCAGTCCGACCAGCATACCGCCCAGCACCTGCTTCCAGCCGAACGCTTCAGGGGACACACCGAACCAGCGCTGGGGCAGGCGCAGCCCCAGCGCAAGCATGGCTCCCAGCGCCGCGCCCCAGCCGCCCACAATCAGAAACACCTGCCAGCCCCAACCATCCCCTGCCAGAGGTTCCCAGTCCTCCACAGCGGCGGGATTGACCCGAATAGGGCGCGACTCCTCACGGGGGTTAAGCGCGCCCGTGTACTCCCGAACACGCCCGTTCATCACAATCCGCAGGGTGTAGGGCGTGGGGTCAGGCGCGCCCTTATTCGCGTAGTGATGCACATAAACCTGATAGTCGCCCTGCGGGGCGTGCCCAGGTCGCCAATAGATATTCTCTACCGGGCGATCCGTCATAAAGTCAGCGTTGGCGTCCACATCCAGCTCGCCCCCGGAGGGCGACTGCCGATTGCGATAGGAGATGTGCGCCCCCGTGGGGTCAATCACATGCAGGTCTAAGTCGTTGAAGTTGTTCCACATCAGCGAGAACTGCGGGTCGCCGAACTGGGCGCCTGCCGCACGCAGGCGTCGGACAATCTCCGGGTCATGTTGAAACAGCAGGTTAGGCGTGTTTTGTTGTGGGGGCAGTAGCGCCGCAAACAGGGCGTTCAGCACAAGCGCCGTTATCAGCGCACACAACGCTCCGACAGCCCCGAACAGCAGGCGCGTGCCCATGGTTCACCTGCCGAAAAGCCAGCGTTTGAGCCGTTGCCCGAAACTCTCCTGCCTGTAGCCCCCTGAGGCGCCGGCGAAGCCCAGCTGGCTGGTCTGCTCGCCCCGAATGCTCTCCAGCAGGCTCTGGAAATAGTCCTGAAACTGCTTGTGCAAGCCAATCGCTTGCGTGCGTGCGGCGTCGAGGCGTGCTTTGAGGTCCTCCAGCTTTGCCTGTACCGTCTCGATTTCCGTGCGCAGGCTCGCGGCACGGTTGCCCAGAACAAACGCCTCCTGTACGGCTGGCTCCTTGCGGCGCTCCTCGATATGCTGCCACATCAGATACTCGATATGCGCCTCGCGCTGGCGGATTTCCGCCTCACGCCAGCCCCGTACCGCCTTGTAGACCAGATAGGGCAGGCTCACAATCGCACCCACTGCCAGGTAGACCCAGAAGGGGAACAGCCCCCTGCCGGTCTCCACCCCTTCCAGCTGCAGTTTGCGCAGGGCTTCCTCATGAAGCATCTGCAAGCCCAGAGCATCCACCATCACCATCGAGACGCCTATCAGCAGCGCGAGGGGCGACAGAAACACCACAGGGAACCAGCGCTGGAGCGAGGGGACAGGCTTTACGGAGTCGCCTGCGTCGCGCTTTTCCAGCTCCTGCGCATAGGAGCTGGACAGGTTGTAATAAATATGCCCACCGAGCTTCTCCACAATATAGCCCACACCCGCGGCGAAGGCGACTACGAGCAGGTTGCGCAGGTTCAGCAGGTCGTCCAGCTTCAGAAAGCCCGTGATGACGCCGATGTTGACCCCCAGCAGCACGCCTGCTGTCAACGGCGCGAAGAATTCCATCAGAAAAGTCCCGGCAGGGGCGAGCTTGGTGAAAATGTCTTGCTTGTAGCTGTAGGGTGGGGCAATTCCCTGCTCGCCGCAGATTTCTTCGGGGCGTGCGAAGGCGCTGTGCAGTGCCCGCTCCGCCAGTTCAGGCGACGCCTGTAAAGGCTCTGGAGTCGCCTTTTTGCGTTTCTTTTTCGCGGGCTCCTGCACAGGCAGGGGTAGACGCGCCTCGGAGAGCTTCTGGAAGAATCGCTCCTCGGTTTGGCGCAGCTCCTGACGCAGTTGCGTCATGTGGCGCTCCAGTTCGGCGCGTTGGGGTTCCAGTTCATGGCGCAGTTGCTCGTACTCACGCATTGCGGGCAACACATGCGTGTAGAGCCGATAGAGCAGCTCATGACGCTCCGCTTCGTAGCCACGACTGCTCAGGTACTCACACGCCGCCTGCACCTGGCGCTCCAGTAACTGGAGCTCCAGCGCCCCATAGGGGGCGTCGGTGTAAGTGCCTTTTTCTGGCGGCACCTGCCAGAAGGGCGAACTGTTCTGATAGGGCGCTATCGCCAAACTTTCACGGTTCGCAGAATCCGCTGGGCTATCTGCGGCAGGCAACGAAACAACGGCTTGCTCCCCCGGGACGGAGCGCGAGTACAGGTTCTCATCACGCGGTTCCATGAAATGGCTACCTCCTTAGTGCAATCGGCTTTTGAGCTGGCGCACGGCGTCGCCCGTGTCGCTGGGACTGAACAGAATCAGCTTCTGCGCTTTCTCCAGCGGCTCCAGACTGCGCCGCATGGTCATCCGGTACTGCTCCTTTACGGGTCCGACGAGGATGGCGGAGAGTTTGTCCTGCTGAGCGAGTTGTTCCGCGATTTTGCGGGTCTGTTCAGGCGCGTGGTTCTCGCCGTCGGTGAACAGGCACAGCACAATCTGGCGGTTCTGGTTTTGCGGGTCCTGCACGAACTGGAGCATTTCGGTCAGGGGCAGGTCGGGGCGCGTGCCCCACGAACCCATCGCTTTGAGCACCCCGTCGCGATAAATCGAGTTCAGCTCCTCGCTACGCTGGGGGTATTTATCGGCGACCTCGCGCAGGTTCTCTGCGTAGCGCCAGATTTTGACCCGAACCGACTCGGCGAAGATACTGTCAATCAGCTCGTTCATCACGCCAATACAGCGTCGGCGTTCCGCTTCGTTCATCGACTGGCTCACATCGAAGGCGACCGCGTAGGCGATGGGCTTGAGACGGTTCTCCTGGGTGCGCTTGTAGAGCCACCAGCCTCCCCCAGCAAACGCCAGCAGCGCCAGAATCCCCAGCAACAGCGCAACCCAGCTGCTTTCGCCCTCACTTCCCTCATAACGGGTGCTATGTCTTGGCATGGCATCCCCCTATTGTGTCAGTATATGGGAATACGAAGTTGACGCCGTTGAAGTTCCCCACAGGTGTAGTATACCACAGCACGCCAGTGAAGACAATTCCAAGCAAGCCGCACAGAGGCTGTCTGGGAAAACGAGCAGGTTCACCCGTCGAGATTGACACAAGGATTACCAGATTGCTTCCCAGTGCGAATTTCCCATGTGAATTCCGAGAATCGGTATGGAATAACCCCTCTGCCTTCCCCAGAGAAGGCAGAACTTGCTTCAGGAGGCATGAGCGATGCGATTACGCGGATTTACGCTGATTGAAATGCTGGCAGTGCTGGTGATTATCGTGACGCTGGCAGCGATTGTGGTGCCGCGCTTTATTAATGCGGGCACGCGCAGTCGTGAAGCCGCGTTGCGCCAGACCCTGGCGGAAGTACGCAACGCCATCACTATCTTCCGTAACGACACGGGCTACTATCCCCAGACTTTGCAGGACATCACACGCCCGCCGAACAACCCGCCCACACAGGGCTATGACCGCTGGGGACAGCTCCGACCGATTGACCCTGCCGACTATCACGGACCGTATCTGGATCAGCTTCCGGTGTGCCCCATCTCCAAGCAGCCGTTCCAGTATTACCGTGACCCTGCGACGGGCGCATGGAATGTGCGTTCGCCCGCGCCCGGCAGAGCGCAGGATGGCTCGCTCTACCGCAACTGGTAGTCATGAGGGGGTTCCATGTTCAGCGTGCCTGCGCGTCGCCAGCTGGGCTTAAGTCTTGTTGAGGCGTTAATCACCGTCGTGATTATCGCCTTCGGCTTGCTGGCGATAGCGGGCACGCTGGGCTGGGTCAGCAAAAACACCACCAAACTGCGCTATCAGGAAATTGCGCTGAGCCTTGCCGAGAGCCGACTGGCGGAGCTGGAGACCAATCCCAGACTCCCAGCCCGACCGACTACATGGGTAGTGAATGTGGGGCGCCCTCACAGCGGTCTTCCCGAAGGGGCGACGATGCGAATCTATTCGGAACCCTACCCGACGCCAACCGAGCGTCGCCTGCGTCGCGTGCTCATCGAGATTCGCTGGGGCACGCCCGGCGATCCCCTCGCAGGGAGCATTCGGCGTGAGCGACTGATATGCTTGAGGTGAGACCATGCGTCGTCAGCAAGGCTTGAGCCTGATGGAAGCCCTGATTGCGCTCGCCGTGAGCGGGCTGCTAATCGCGCTCCTGATGGGCGTTTATGTGCAGGGCACAGGGGGCTACTCCCGTGTGCAGGCACAAAACCTCACTGAGCGCACGGTGGAACTGGCGTTCCGCGCTATTGAAAATGCCTGCTGGGACGCGATGTACGCCGAAGTGGACAACGGACGCCTGATTCTCACCTACCCGCGCGACACCGACGCCTACGGCAACCCAATTCCTGTCAAAACGGGCGAAAGCCCCGTCTATCGGGCAGGACAACGCTACGCTTATTACCTCTCGGACGCGACGGGGAATCCCAACCGCCCAGGCACAATCCTATGGCGCGGCACGGTTTCGGGTTCGGGCACAATCACACCTGATCGAGAATGGAGTCTGGAATCTTCAGGGCGCGGGCGCATTATGCCTTTAGTAGAATTCACACCCAGCGTGCAGGTGAATCCCACCGGGGTTACCGTAACGGTTCAGGTTCGGGCGCAGCTGCGCTCAGGGGGCGAGGTCTATGAGACGCGACGACAGAGGAGTTTTCTGGTGCGCAACGCCAATGCATGGCGTTAGTCGTTTCCAGCGGGGAAGCGTCTATGTAATCGCGCTTCTGACGCTGGTTGTGTTGGGCACGCTTGCCAGCGTGCTGGGCTGGTCGGCATTAGTGCAAGCCCAGCGGGCACAGCAGCGCGAAACGCGCCTGCGGCTGGAGTCGCTCTGCCAGAGCGGGATTACCTACGCCAGCTGGGCGCGGCGCGTGCAAAAGCGTCCCCTACCCTTCACCGAAACCTTGAACCTCAGCGAGGGCAGAGTGGTTGTGCGAGCGCAGCCTGCCAACCGCTACGGGCGCAACGCCTTTCAGGTTATCAGCACCGCGACCTACAAGGATCAGACCCTGACCCGCACACGCATTCTGGACGGCAACAGCCAGCCGCGCACAACTACCGAGTTCGCCCTGTATGTGGATAAAGGCATTACCGTGGGAGCAGGGCAAGATATCACGGTTAAGGGCGACGCCCACTCCAATCACCTCATCAAAGTGATGTCTGGAGGCAGGCTCTATGTGGATGGCTCGCTGACCAGCCGACTCAACATGCTCGGCTCGCCCACCGCGACCCTTTATCGGGAAGAGTTTAGCGGCGCTGTGCCGTTTGACATTCCCGACATCTCCCTGCTACGCCTGCGTGCAACCCAGCTCATCACGGGTGATCTGAACCTTCCCTTCGGGCTGTCGCTCCCGGACGGCGCCATCTATTATGTGGCAGGCAATCTCAGCATCGAGGGAACGCTGCGCGGCAGGGCGACCGTCGTGGTGGAAGGCAATCTGACATTCACCGATGAGACGAAATATGCAGACGAGGACAGCCTTTTCATCTTCATCGTCAACGGGGATATTGTTCTGCCCGACGACGAACGCATCGTGGGGGTTCTTGTCTCGCAAAATGGCAGCGTGATTGCCGACGATGAGAGCGAGGTGTATGGGGGCATTATCCTCTTGAATGGCTCTCTGATTGTCTCGGACGAATTCACCGTAGAACATGACCCGCGCATTAATGCAGACCTGTTTCGGGATATTGTCGGTGGAGCACTATTAACCCCTGTTCCCACCCCATAAAACGGGCTACAGGAGAGAGAACGATGAGACGATGGCGCTGGACACTGGAAGGGTTTTGCCGCGCCCTGTTTGTGGGGTGCGTCGGCTGGAGCGCGCTCGCGAGCGGCTCCGAGCTGATGGGTGTTTTGACAGCCGCTCTGGGGCTGAGCGCTGCTGGGTTGAGCCGAATACGCTCGGAGCGCGTTCGTTCGCATACGGGTTCGCTCTGGGCGATGTGGTGGCTGTTTGGTGGGGCGATTACCGCGCTCTCTTCCCAGCCCCAGTGGACCTGGTGGGTGGGCGTGCTGGCAGGCGTGGGCGTCAGCTGGAGCGGCGGCTCGCCCCTCTGGCGTGTGCTGGGAAGCGCAACGGCGCTCGCAGGTAATGGCGTCCCCCCCTCTGCCCTGAACGCCCTGATCGAGTATTCCGTACGCTGTCTACTGGCGCTGGGAGCCGTGCTGGGCGTTCGCGCGGCGTCCGCCACTCCCAAAGCCGAGTCGGAAGCGGTTTCCAGCGGGTTCGAACCGATATCGGTAGACAACCTGCCTCATTCGCGGGCGCTGACCCAGCGGCTCAGCATCTATCTGCAGCAGCATCTGGGACATGTGCAGGCAGAAGCGGCAGTACTGTACCTCTACGACCTGCGCGCGGGCACGCTGGAGCCGATTCTGCGCCTGGGCGCGCTGCCCGATCTGGTGAAGAATCGGGGGCGCGTGCTGATGGGCGACGGGATGGTGGGCGTATGCGCCAGTTCGGGCAAGCCGATTGCGTTCCTCTCGTTGCTGAAGCCGCCGCCCGATTTGCCCAAAAGTGTGGCGTGGGAGGGCGCGCCCAGCCTGTGTGTGCCGTTGTTTGACCCCGCTTCGCCCAGCGGGCGCCCGATGGGCGTGTTGCAACTGATTGGCGCGCACCTGACGATGGACGCACTCCCCAAAGCGCGCGCCTTAGCCAGCCGAATCGCCGAAGCGTTAGCCGCTGCACGCCAGCGCGAAGCGGAACAGCTCGCAAACTTCCAGCGGTTGAGCGCGATTGTGGCGCAGGTGGAAGAACAAAGCCCCCACACGCGCGGGCACTCCCATCGCGTCGCCGCGTTGTGCGACCTGCTCTCGCAGGAGCTGGGGCTGGAAAGCGAAGTCCGTGAGAAGCTGCGTATCGCCGCGCTGTTCCACGACATCGGCAAAACGCGCATCCCGCCCGAAATCCTCAACAAGGAAGGCAAATTGACCGACGAGGAGCGGATGATTGTGCGACGCTACCCCCTCTACAGCGTGGAAATCTGCGCAGGGATGGGTTTCGATGAAGATGTGCTGTTCCTGATTCGGCATCACGGCGAGCGCCTGGACGGCAGTGGCTATCCCGAGGGGCTGGACGCAACCCGTCAGCCGCTGGCTTTACGCATTCTGGCAGTCGCCGATGTGTTCGACGCGATGGCGTGTACGCGCTCCTACCGCGACGCGCTCACCACCGAAGCACGCCTGCGCGAGCTGAGCAAAATGGCAGGCACGAAGCTGGACATTCTGGTGGTGGAAACCCTGCGCCGATGCCACCTGCAGGGGCGCGTGGAACCGCTCTACAACGAGCTGGTCTCCCATTCGTTCAGCGCAGGGATGCCGCTGGCGGCATAGGAACCCAATACAACCCATCAAACTCCGCTTCGCAGGATTCGAGAGTGCTCTCTTGAATCCTGCCTTCATGGAGCAAAACATTTTCACAGCGGTTATTTTACCGATTGCTCTGGCGGTCATTATGCTGGGGCTTGGGATGGGGTTGACTCCAGCGGACTTCGCGCGGATTTTCGTCTTCCCCAAAGCCGCGTTGATTGGGCTAATCTGCCAGATGGCGCTTTTGCCCATCGTGGGGATTGGGCTGGCACACCTGTTCCCGATGGAGCCTGCGCTCAAGGTGGGCTTGATGATTCTGGCGGTGTGTCCTGCGGGCGCCAGCGCGAACCTGTTCACCTACCTTTCGCGTGGCGATGTGGCGCTGGCAGTGACGCTGACGGCGTTCAACAGCGTACTCATCGTGTTCACCGCGCCTATCTTGATTAACCTCTCGTTGCTTTACTTTATGGGCGAGGGACGCGAGATTCAGCTCCCTGTGGGGCGCACGATTCTGCAGGTCGCGCTGATTACGCTGTTGCCCATCAGCTTGGGGATGTTGATTCGCCGTTTTGCGCCAGCATTCTGTGAGCGGATTGAGGCGCCCGTGCGCATTCTCTCGTTTCTTTTTCTGGCGGTGGCGGTGCTGGGCGCGACGCTTCAGGTGCGCGAGAACCTGCCGAGCTACTTCCGACAGGTCGGGCTACCGATGCTGACGCTGAATGTGCTGACGATGGGGTTGGGGTATGGGGTAGGGCGCCTGCTGGGGCTACCGCGCCAGCAAAACATCACGATTGCGATAGAGGGCGGTATTCAAAACGGCACGCTCGCGATTTTTATTGCCAGCACCCTGCTTCAGGCGCCCGCGATGTCGATTCCCCCGGCGGTCTATAGCCTTATTATGTTCGCCACAGGTGGCTATATGATTTATCGGTTTGGTCGGCACATGAAGTAATCTTCAGCCAAGCGTCGTTGCCCTCCTCCCCCACAGGCAAGCCTGTGAGGGAGGGGTCGTTTCACGCACGCTCTAACGGAAAGGCATGCTCCTCCCACGCGAGGATGCCGCCCGTGAGGTTATACAGGTTCTGGTAGCCATGCGCCATCAGGGCGCTGATGGCGGTGCTGGAACGGTCGCCGCCGAGGCAGTGGACAATCACGGGGCGATCTTTGGGGATGGCGTCCTTGCGCTGGAGGATGCGCCCCGCATGGATGTGAAGCGCGTTCGGGATATGCCCTTCCCGATATTCGCCCAGCCCGCGCACATCCACCACGAGCGCCTCGCCGTTTTTCCACATCTCATAGGCGCGCTCGGCGGTAATCTGGGGCACCGTTTCCAGCTCAGAAGGCGCGTAGCCCTCCAGCGACGGGATGTAGCCCACGATGGAATCCAGCCCGACCCGAATCAGCTGCCGCACGAGGGTCTCTATCTGTTCGGGCGCTGCCAGCAGCACGATGGGCTTATTGTAGTCAAGGAGCCAGCCTGCCCATGTGGAGAACCACTTCCCTGCAGGGATATTGATGGCGCCCTTGATGTGTCCTCCTGCGAAGGCGAACTTGTCGCGTGTATCCACCAGCTGGGCGCCCTCTGCCATCGCTCGCTGGAAGGCTTCAGGGGTCAGCAGGGGCGGCTGCGGGAGCGAGCCGAGAATGGGCATGCCGTCGCGATTGAGGCGCTTCATGACTGCAAAGTAGGTGGGCGCTTCGGGCTGGTCTGCCAGCAGTTCTCGCACGAACGCCTCCTCGTTATAGGCGGTAACGGACTTCGCCCACCATGCGTGGCGCTTCTCGTAGCCCAGCGTGGTGGCAGGGAGCGCCCCCAGCGCCTTGCCACACGCCGAACCTGCCCCGTGCCCAGGCCAAATCTGCAGGTAGTCGGGTTGTTCAAGAAACCGCACGAGGCTCTTATAAAGGGCGCGCGCCCCTGGCTCGGCAGTCCCCTGAATGCCTGCCGCCTCTTCCAACAGGTCCGAGCGTCCCAGGTCGCCCACAAAAATAAAGTCGCCTGTGATGGCGATAACGGGGTCGGAAAGATCGGGTGAATCGTACAGGAGGAAGGTGATGTGTTCTGGGGTGTGTCCAGGGGTATGCATGGCGCGCACGCGGATATTGCCGATGTGCCACTCGTCGCCATCTTTGAGCAGTTTGACGGAGAAGCCCTCCAGCCCGCGATATTTCCAGTTCTCGTCGCCCTCATCGGAGAGGTAAAGTGTGGCGCCTGTCGCATGCGCCAGCTCGCGCGCACCCGACAGAAAGTCGGCGTGAATGTGTGTTTCGCCGACCGCCACAATCTTGAGGCGCGTCTCTTGAGCCAGCTTCAGGTAAACATCGATATCGCGGCGTGGGTCAATCACCATCGCTTCGCCCGTTGCGGGGCACCCGAAAAAGTAGGACGCCTGTGCCAGACCCTCTTCGTAAATCTGCCGAAAAATCATCGTTGCACCTCCTTAGTGAGATTTGAAAGAAGGGGCAAAGACGAAGCGCTTCTTTGCCCCTTCCCTGAAAAGTCTACGCCAGCCCTCGCAACATCAGGTTCCAGTACATAAAGGGCAGCCCGTACTTCTTGAGGAGCCACATATCGTAGCGCTCCTTGCAGGTGTTGATAAGCGGCAGGCTGGGGGTGGGCTTATACTCGTAGTCGAACTCAGCCAGCACCATCCGCCCGTAAGCCGTTACGAGCGGGCACGAGGTGTAGCCGTTATAGTGCTTATCCGGCTCTTTGCCTGCCATTACTTTGAGCAGGTTATTCACGACGACGGGCGCCTGCTTGCGCACGGCGGCGCCAGTGCGCGAGGTGGGCAACCCCGCGGCGTCGCCCAGCGCGAACACATTGGGGTATTCTGGGCTTTGCAGGGTGTGGATATCGACATTGATGAAGCCCACCATCGCCCCGTCCCGATGCGCCAGCGGCGATTGACGGATGAACTCCGGCGCCCGCTGAAGGGGACCGATATGGAGCATGTCGAACGGAATTGTTCGCGTCTCGCCAGGCTTGTCTTTGAGGGCAAAGGTGGCTTCTTTGCGCACGGGGTCTACGGCGATCAGCTCGTGCTTGGTCAGCACTTCGATATTGTAGCGCTGGCAGACCCCTTCCAGCACACTACAAAACTCTGGCACTCCGAAGAGCAAACCGCCTGCCGTCGCATAGATGACCTTCACCGGGCGCTTATGGCGGCGGAAGTAATCGGCTGCCATATAGGCGATTTTCTGGGGCGCGCCTGCGCATTTGAGGGTATAGCCCGGCTCTGCCGTATTCGGCATCGTGAACAGGGCGATGCCCTCGTGCGTTTGCTGGATAAACTCAAAGGTTCTGGGAGCCAGTTCGTACTCGTAGTTCGTGGAGACGCCGTTGCGTCCGAGCGCTTCGCGCGCGCCTTCAATCTTGTCCCAGTCTGAAACGATGCCCGGGGCAACAATCAAAAAGTCATAGCGCACGCGCGTACCGTTGCGGGTACATACCACTTGTTGCATGGGGTCAATCTCGACGGCGTAGTCCTGAACCCAGCGCATGCCTTTGGGGATGTAGCGTGCTTCGTCGCGCACACTCTGCTCTGCACGCGCAACGCCTGCGCCCACGAGCGTCCAGAGCGGCTGGTAGTAGTGCTTCGACGAAGGTTCAATAATCGCCACATCGCGAATACCCTTACGCGCCAGTTGAGCGGCTACCGTAATCCCTGCGGTGCCGCCACCCACAATCACGATTCGATGATGCACCGTCTCACGCGCCTTACCCGGCGCAATCTCCACACCTGTGTAGGACATCATCCTCTATCACCGCCCTGTGAGGAAGTTTATGGCATGTTAGAGGCACCAAGGAGAGCAAAGGATTCATCATTTCGAGAAAAAATTGGGCAAATTGGACACTTTCAGAGGGCAAAATCCTTTCGCGCGCCTATTGATACCGCTCTGGGGTGAACTGTTCGGGCGGGGTCTCGGCGCGGAGTTTGCGCACCGAGCCGCCCAGCGTCAGAATCAGCACCCACCCCCGCGCGTTGGCAATACGGTCGGTTTGCCATGTCGGCTGAAACACCCGCGCCCAGTGCCAATGGCATTCCGAGAGCGGGGTCAAATCCCCCCACTTACCCTCGCCGTAGGGCGGTCCCGCCTGCCACCAGCCCAGCTGGCGGGCAATCGCCCAGTTTGGCACATAGGTGTAGCTCACCCCACTGGGGAGATAAAAGTTGCCTTCCAGTCGTAGCGCGTCGCCAAGGGTATCCTCCACCTGATGCTGACCTTCTAATGGGTCTACGGGGCAGATAAACACGCGCCCTTCCCGCACATAGGAGTAGATTTTGGAGAGATAGGGCGGCAGCTCATCGTAATCATCACGATACATGCGCACCGCCAGCCCAATCTGGCGCAGGTTGGAAATGCACACCGTGCGCTGCCCTGCCCGCCGCGCCAGCGTGTACACTGGAAGCAGAATTGCCATCAGCAGGGCAATTATCGCAATAACCACCAGCAGCTCTGTGAGCGTGAACCCGCGCCTGTAGTGCATCACTCTTTTAGACGAACGAAGCGCGAATTAGTTTGCAGGGGGTGATTCCAGCGAGTAGGCTTTGTTGAATCGCGCCATCACCTTCTCTACCGGCTCGGTCAACCACGCCTCGCACGCATCGGCTGCCACCTCCAGCAGGTGGCGCATCAGGGGCTTCTCATGCTCTTCAAACGGCGACAGCACGAAATCCGCCATGTCGGTTTCAGGCGGCAGGGGACCAATGCCGATACGCAGTCGGGGGAACTGTTCCGTCTGAATCGCCTGAATGATGGAGCGCATGCCGTTGTGTCCGCCTGCAGAGCCAGAGGGGCGCATGCGCAGGGTTCCCAGCGAAAGCGTGAGGTCGTCGTACACCACCAGCATCTGTTCGGGTTTCAGGGAGTACGCCTTCAACAGGGCGCGCACCGCCTCCCCAGAGCGGTTCATGTAGGTCATCGGCTGCGCCAGCACCACAGGGACGCCGTGAATCACGCCTGTGCCCAGTCGGGAGTGGTGGCGATGAGACTTGAGAGGAATCGCGTGGCGTTTCGCCAGCAACGACACCACCCAGAAGCCCACATTGTGGCGCGTGCCCGCGTACTCCTCGCCGGGGTTGCCCAGCCCCACGATCAGTCGCTCCACCTGCATGGCTTATACGTAAAGCAAAAACGGCTCGCGGCGAATCAGGAACGCCCTCACATCGCGCTCCATGCGTTGCAGGATGCGTTCGGGTTCCGCGCCGTCCATCAGCATGGTATGCACCTCGCGGTTTGCCAGTAGCCCCAGCGCCTTATGCGCCTCCCAGTGCTGGGGATAGAGCTTGCGCAGGGCGTAGCCCAGTCCCACGCCCAGCGAAACGGGTTTCAGCCGTGCGCGGTCGGTGATGACAATCGCCACACCCTCGCATGCAACCCCTTTGTAAACGCTGGCGGTGGGCGTGAACACAACGGGCACGAACCGCGCGCCCGCCGAGGTGGGCAGCTCGTTCAGCATGCCCGCTAAGGTGCGCCCGTTAATCCACGGAGCGCCCACAATCTCAAAAGGCGTATCGGTTCCGCGCCCGACAGAGAGGTTCGTGCCTTCCCACAGCCCGACGCCCGGGTACAGCAACGCCTGCTGGAGCCGACGCATGTTGGGCGAGGGGTTGACCCAGTAGAGTCCGCACTCGTCGAGCCACATCGCGCGGCGCCAGCCTTCGCAGGGGATGACGGTCAACTCCACCTTCAGGTTGCGCTCCGCCTGAAACAGTTTCGCCAGCTCCCCTACGGTCATCCCGTGCCGCAGGGGGAGGGTGTGATAAGCTGTGAAACTGAGGCGGTCGGCGTCCGCCAGCGCGCCCTCCACATCCACGCCATTAATAGGGTTCACCCGATCCAGCACATAGAACGGGATGCCCGCTTCGGCGCAGGCTTCCATCGCCAGCCCCATCGTGGAGATGTAGGTGTAGAATCGCGTGCCGATGTCCTGAATATCAAACACGAGGGCGTCCAGCGCCGTTAGTTGCGCCTGCGCAGGTTTTTTGCGCTCGCCGTAGAGGCTGTAGATGGGCAACCCGGTGCGCTCGTCCACACTGTCGGGCACGGTTTCGTCCAGCTGACCCCGAATGCCATGTTCGGGGCTAAACAGCGCCACGAGCCGATACCCCGCTTCGCGCAGGGCGTCTATCGTGGGCTTCAGGTCGGCGGTAAGACCCGTGTGGTTGGTAATCAGCCCGATTCGCTCGCCGAGGGGCGGTCGGGTACGCAAAAGCCTATCGATGCCGTTGAGAACCATCGTCTTATACCGGAAGCGGGGTCTCATGTTGCATCAGGGTGTGCAGGGCGGGTTCGTAATGCTCTATCAGGTGATGCACATGCTCGCGCAGGGGGATGGGCTGCTTGCCCGGTTGCAGTGGATGGACAATCTGCCGGATGGCGTCCAGCGGATGTTTCTTGCGCTCGGCGACGCTGAGCAGCCATTCGCTGGCTTGCTCTACGGGCAAGTGCGCCTCGTAGCCATTAATCTGCAGCAGGGCGAGGGTGGCAATCAGCGCGGTGGCGTAGTTGCCCTGCGCAAAGGGGCGATATTTCAGGTAGCCCCACAGGAACCGCGCCGCCTGCAACACCACATCACGGCTCTGGCGGTAGCTATACTGATAGTAAGTCGCCTCTTCCAGCCGCTCGTAGGAATAGGGCTGCGGGCGCTTCGTGACTTCGGTGTTAATCCAGATGAGGTCTTGCAGGGTCAGGTAGCGCCATTCGGAGCTGGGTCCGGGCACGGGCTGAAGGGCGGTTCGGGCAGGAGCGGGCAGGTTCGCCAGCGGCACCAGCGCCTGCTGACGGATTGCCGCCTCCACCGCCACCAGTTGGGGCTTGCTCTCCGCCAGAATTGCCTCAATCAGGTCGGGATAGGGGAGGGTGCTGGGGTTCCCGGACGCTTCAATGCTTTGCAGTGTCGCGGGGTTTTGCACGAGGCGCGTGAGGTCCTCGGCGTCGCTGGGGTAGTCTGCGCCGTGCGCTTGCAAAAACGCCAGCGTCAGCACCAGCGCGACACCTGCCTGATCGCCTGCGAAAGGCGAGAGGCGCAAAAAGGTTTCAAGGAGCGTGCTGGCACGCACGCCCAGCGCCGATTCAGGCGGTACAAGGGGAGACGCCATCAGTGCGCGCTCCAGACGGTCTGCCTGCACATCAGGGCGTGCCTGATAGAAAGCCTCATAGGCGTGTAGAGCGGCGCGTTCTGTGGGGTAGCGATAAAGCACGCCCTGCGCCGACGCGCGGGCAATCGCTTTGGAGTGCGCCGAAAACACACGCGATATTGCCTCCGCAGGCGACTCGCCCATGAGCGCGCTCTCCATCTCCTGACGAATCTCCGGGGGCAGGTGCGTCCAGCCTTCCAGAATCATGCGGAGCGCCAGCCCAGACTGGCGTGTGGAATCATCCAGCGGCTCGGTAGAGAGAATCTGTTCGCGAAGCGCCTCGATAACCCGATTGAGTTCAGCCATCCGTGCCTCCGTGCTGGGTGGAATTGTACCCGAAGCCTGCTTGCTGAAGCGTGCCAATCTTAGGGAGCGTGCCTGCGTGTGGTAGCGCCTCTTTGACCGTGTAAAGCGGTGTGCGAGTGGCGGCGGCTTCGGGCAGGGGTAGTTCGTCGTCGCTCCACTCGGAGCGATAGGTCGCGTAACCCCTCGCTGGAACTCCCTCGACCCACAGCCACAACTCAAACCGCCACAAGCGCGTGCCTTCGGGAAAGGCGGGATTATTCAGAGGCTCAAAGCGCGAATCGCGTATCTCGCAGGGGATGCGTTTGCCCGCCCCATCCCACGCCGAGGCTTTGCGGGGCGTGCGCCCGGGCTTGAGCGGCATCGCCACGCGCAGTACCGCAGGTCCTGTATAAGTTTCTTCCGAAAAGTTTAACACAATCAGGGCGCGATAGTCGTTTTGCGTGCCCTCAAAGCGCGTGTCCACCTGCTCTGCAAGCGCGTTCAGAATCGCGGTCGCATCGTTCATGGGAGCCTCCTTCGTTCGCCGGGCAGCAGCACCTGCAAGCGGATAGCCTCAGCGCCCAGCAGTTCCTTGTGCTGTCGGGTTTTTCCCTGCACCTGCGCCACCACCACCTGCCCTGCCTGCACTTTCAGGGTTCGGTTTTGCACCAGCGCCCATCCGTTCTCGTCGACGCCAATCCCGATAAGGGTTGGGTTTTCCATCAGAGCGCAGAGCAGGCGCAACAGCCGATGGCGTTTCAGAAAGTGCTGGTCTACAATCGCATTCGGGAGAAGCCCCAGCGCGGGCGCGAGGGTACAGCCCCCTTTTGTGAGGGGTTTCTCGCTCGATTGCTCGCCCGTGGGCATCAGGGCGCCCATGAGCGAGGCGCCTGCGCTTGTGCCGCCCACCACCCCGCCGCGCGCGTACACTTCACGAATCGCCTGAATCAGCGACTTATGCGAACCCAGCCGTTCCATAAAGCGGTTCTGGTCGCCGCCTGGAATCCATACCGCACGCGCCTCCTTCAACAGGGGCAGCAGGGCTTCGGGGTCGGCGGTGTCGGGAGCATAGACCTGCTGGGCGCCGTGTTGTCGCAAAAACTCTGCGGAGCGCTCGGCGCCTTCCCCAATCGCCTGCTGGGTATGCGCCAGCACCACAATCGGCGCGCCCTGTGCAAGGCGTGCGATTGTCCGGGGAATTTCGGGTGGCGTTTCGCCCCCACCTGCGAGAATGACCGCGCCTTCAGGCATAAACGGAGTTTACCCTATTCAGGTATACTTGCACCGATGGCGCCCTATTTTTACGACCCTGCGGTGGAACAGTACCAGTTCAGCGAGAGCCATCCGCTCAAGCCGAAGCGCCTTCAGTTGCTGAACGAACTGCTGAAGGCGTATGGGCTGGACGCCCATCTGGACTGGCAAACGCCCCCGCCCATCCCCGAATCGGAAATCCTGCGCGTGCATACGCCCGAATATGTGGCGGTGGTGCAAGCCATCAGCCGCGGCGAACCCGTGATGGACGCCCATCGATGGGGGTTTTCGCCGTATGGGGATAACCCGCCGTTTCTGGGGATGTGGGAAGCGGCGCTGGCGTACACGAGCGCGACCGTGGCCGCCGCCCGCGCCGTTCGGGATGGCGCCCCACTCGCGTTCAATATCACAGGGGGACTGCACCACGCCCTGCCCCACCGCGCCAGTGGGTTCTGCATCTTCAACGATCCCGCAATCGCCGTCTCCATCCTGCGCGAGCGGTTCCAGCGAGTCGCCTATCTGGATATTGACCTCCATCACGGCGACGGCGTGCAGTGGATTTTCTATCACGACCCCAGCGTGCTGACGGTTTCCATCCACGAGAGCGGCAAGTGGCTGTTTCCGGGCACGGGCTTCGTCAACGAACTGGGCGAAGGCGAGGCGTACGGCACTTCCATCAACATCCCGCTGGCGCCGTTCACCGAAGACGACCTCTGGTGGGAGGCGTTCGAGGCGGTTGTGCCCCGTGCGTTCGATCGGTTCCAGCCCGAAGCGATAGTGTTGCAGATGGGTGCCGACCCGCACTATTTAGACCCGCTGGGGCATCTGCATCTCTCGGCGCAGGGGTGGGTGCGTGCGGTGGCGTGGGTGCGCTCGCTGGGGCTGCCTGTCGTGGCGCTGGGAGGCGGCGGCTATAATCTGACCACCGTGCCCCGCATGTGGACCCTGGCAATCGCCACGCTGCTGGGCATGGAACTACCTGATGAAACGCCTTCCCAATTCAGCTGGCACGACCGCATCCCGCGCCTGACCGACGCCAGCGTCCCGCCCGTAGACCCCGCCGACCGCCAGCACGCCGAAAGCTACATGCGGGCACAGGTGGCGTTTCTGGGTAAGATTCTGAAAGGCGATTCGTAAGCTGACACAGGAGAACACTCCTCGTCCACGAATTCGCAAGATGGAGGGCAACCATGACACTGCAAGACTACGCGATTGAAGCAACACGCAAGGCAGTAGACGACCTTCTGCGGTTTGCCAGCGCCGTTCCCGCGGACAAGCTCACCTGGCGTCCAGCAGAACACGCTCGCTCCGTGCTGGAAATTTTGCAGGAGTGCGCCGTTTTACCGCTGGGGATTGCCGACTATCTGCGCGAGCGCCCGCAGACGCCCCGCGACATCAGCGGTTACTTCGCCCAGATGGCGCAACTGGACACCTTTGACAAATGCGTGCAGGCACTTCAAGCAAACTCCGAAACCCTGTACGAGGCGATGCGAGGCGTCGCCGATTCAGACCTGTCCCAGACGGTAGTTATGCCTTGGGGACAGACGATGACCCTCGCTCAGCTCCTGCTCACCCACTACTGGAACCTGACCTACCATCTGGGTCAGATTGCCTACATCCAGCTGCTCTACGGCGACAGGAAGATGTATTAAGGAAACCTTCCACCTCAATTTTCCGTCAAACGGGCTACCGAAAGGGAGCAACCTTGAGAGAGAACCGCCCGACTTATGTGAAATTGGCTGGCGGGTGTGGAATAACTCCCTCGCGGGCGGCAAATCTCAAGGAACGAGGTGGCAAAACGATGAGCCAAAGGAACTGGCAAAAAGACAAGCCCGTTCGGTTGACCAAGCGCGAGATTGAGGTGCTGAGCCTTATCGCACAGGGACGCTCCTCGCAGGAGGTGGCGGACGCGCTGTTCGTGAGCAAGCGCACGGTGGACTTCCATCTGGCGAACATTTACGAGAAGCTCAATGTCAACAACCGTGTGAAGGCGTTCCGACGCGCGGCGCAGATGGGGCTGATCCCTGTGGAAGCTTTCTTCAGCGACAGCGGCGACTGAGCGCCTCGCGCACTCCTTACTCTGACTTGACCCCTCCCCACCGGGAGGGGTTTTCTCAATAACGGGGGAACCGATTGCCCGCAGGCTGAATGCCAGCAGGTGCAATCAGCACCACATCCCATTCCATGGCATAGGGGGGCTTCGTCCCGTTCGGGAGCCATTCCAGCTTGAGCGTGTAGTCCCCTGCTCTTAGCCCCACCGAGCCTATGGAAAACCACGCGAACTGATCGGCGTAGGCGCTCTGGGCGCGTTCGGGTCTGAGGTCCGATTCGCCCTGCGCTACAGGCGTCGCGCCTGCGGTGTCCTGAAACAGTTGCCAGCGCACTTTACCCAGCTCGCGACTCCCCTGCAAGCGCACGGCGAGCCAGAAGGTATAGCTGCCTTCCGCACGGATGGGCAGCGGGTACTGCGCGAAGAAGTTGCCCGCGATGGGGCTTCGGAGCCAGAGCGTGGCGCCGCCGCTGGCGCTCGCATCACGCCGAACCGTGCCAAAAGTGTGCAACCGCGCCGTTTCCGCTTCGTACCAGCGATACGGCATATAGGCGCGTTCCACCTCAAACCATGCCGAGCGCATCGCCTCAAAGCCGGGCGCGCGGTCTTTGCGATAAAGCTCCTGCGCCCCCTGCAGGTGAAACTTCAGCACGCTGGGGTCCTGCCCACCGACCGAAGGGCGTTTGAGCAGCTCTTCGGCACGGCGTATCCACTGCTCCACGCAACTCTCGCAAAACGGGAGCGCTTCAAAACCCCGTATGCGCACAGGGGTTGTGCCTACCCGCAGGCGCACCATCTCGCCCTTGATGTCCAGCTTAACGGGGTTGCCATTCAAGTCCATCGCTTCCAGCGGGTTGCGGTCTAACCGTCGCAACACTACCTCTTGCTCGCCCTCGGCTGACCAGAGAGTCAGCTCCACAAGGTTCGCCACAACCGTTTGCCCCGTTTTATCCAGCCTTTGCACTTCCACGATACGCCAGAAGCCGGGCAGGTCAAACCCCCACACCACGGGGCGCAGGTTCGTATCGGCACTGCTCGGAACCCACCAGCCTGCAGGAAACTTCTGGATGCTCGTGGCGCCCCATAGCCCCGCTGGGAACGGCAGAAACTGGGGCTTTTCTGGGGGGCTGTCGGTCGCGTGAAGCGTTTGCCACGCAGAGCCAATCTGGTCAGGGGATGCCTCCCAGAACAGGGTTCGGATACCCAGCGCGCGTGCCCGCGCCTGCAGCAGGCTGGCGCGCTCCACATCGTTGCCCACGCCCTCGATCACAAGCGCCTGCACAGGATAGGGCTGATTGATGAATTCAGCCGCCTCGAGGGTCAGCAGCAGACTGCCTATGGAACGCCACGCTTCGGGCAGGCGGATTCCGTTCGGCAGCAGCGGTGCTTTGAACGGCGCGGGCAGACTCAGCTCGGTGCGGTCTTCAGCAGGGCGCACCACAACAAAGGCGGCTTCGGGTGTGTAGCGCTGAAGCGCGTCCCGTAGTCCGGTCAGCAGCGTATTCCACCGCTCCGCCAGAAACTCGTGATAATCGCTCCAGAAGCGGCTGCGGTTGGGGTTGACCTCCAGCGGCTTGCGCGAATCGTCGGGGGCTATCAGAAACGGCAAGCCGCGCCCCTCACGCCACATCGGGAGCCGCTGCGCCGCATCAGCGTAGTCATGCAGACTGCTGCTGACATCCCATGCACGCTCCAGCTCCACCAGATGAGCGTAGCGCGCCCGCAGGAACCCTTCCCACTCCACACGCGCCAGCGTGCTGGTGGGGAAACTCGCTATTGCCAGCGCGTCCCAGTGCGATTCCACCACCCAACCCCGAAAGCCCGTTTTGGGCGCACGCGCCCGTAGCAGGCGAATCAGCCCATCGCGATACCGATCCCAGCCTTCCCAGAGGTCGGGCATCGCATTCGCATAGCGCGGGTACAGTAGCAATACGCTGTTCGCCGTATCGCCCTGCGCATAGACCGCCTGACCCCCGCTCAGCGCAAGTTGCGCAAGCGTACGCAGGCTGGGCGTATCAGCAGGCGAAACCGCAATAAGGGTCTGGCTCGCGCCTGGCAATTGAATCGGGTAAATCCCCTCTTCGTTGCCAGCGATTCGGTAGCGTTCGGGGGCACACACCCACGCTTCGGCGCGAGGAAGCTGGCGTAATCCCAACCACCACTCCAGTCCCGACGCTTCCAGCGTTTCCACCAGACGCGCCCATTCCGTCTCACGGGGGAGTTGCTCCAGCGGCACCAGCACCGCGCTGACCCCTGCGGCTTTCAGCGTGTTGAGCGCCTCTGCGAGCCGTTCAGGCTGATAACGCAGAGCGACGCCGAGCGTGGGGCGTGCTGGCTCGCCCTGCGCCCACACGAGGGCGAGCCATGCTCCCACGAGCCACAGAGCCAGCGTCAGCAGTCGCATTACGGTTCAGGAATGAAGCTGATATGCTCATTGATACGGCGTGTGAAGGCAGCCAGCAGGCGCGCCGCGTTCTCCACATCCTCCAGCGCGAGCAGCTCGCACGGCGTATGCATATACCGCAACGGCACGGAGACTAGCCCTGTCGCCATCCCCGCGCGACTGATCTGCATCGCGTTCGCGTCCGTGCCTGTGCCGCCGCCTGCCGCCTCCAGCTGGTAGGGGATGCCTTCCGCCTCCGCCGTTTCCACCAGCATGTCGAACACGCGCGGGTTGATGTTCGCCCCACGGCAGATCACGGGTCCCTTGCCAGGCAGAATCTCGCCCACACGCTTCTTATCCACCGAAGGGTAGTCGGTGGCGTGCGTAACATCCACAGCGATTCCCACCTGCGGGTCTACACCATAAGCGCTGGTGCGGGCGCCGCGCAGTCCAATCTCCTCCTGCACGGTCGCGACGGCGAACACCGCAGCGGTGGGGCGATCCTCCGAGAGCAGTCGCAACGCCTCCGCCACAATAAACGCGCCCATCTTGTTATCGAACCCGCGCGCGGTGGCGAACCCATTCCGCAACTCGCGAAACTCCACATCAATCGTGATGGGGTCGCCAATCCGCACCACCGACTGGGCATCTGCCTTGCTCGTCGCGCCAATATCCACCCATAACTCGTGCAGTTTGGGCGCTTTGGAACGCTCGTCTTCCTCCATCAGGTGGATGGGCTTTTTGCCAATCACGCCCGGAATCGGTCCCGAACGGGTATGCACCAGCACGCGCTGCCCGACGGGAATCACCGGGTCGTGCCCGCCAATCGGACCGAAGTAGAGGAACCCCTCTTCAGAGATATACTTGACGATGAACCCGATTTCGTCCATATGCCCCGCGAACATCACGCGCGGTCTGCCCGCCGGGTTGATGGCGGCAATCACATTGCCCATCACATCGGTTTGCACGCTGTCGGCGAACTCGCGTGTGTAGCGTCGGTAGAGCTCGCCTGCCCTCTGCTCATAGCCCGAAGGGGAGGGCGTGTTCACAATCTGCCGAAAGAACTCCAGCGATTCTGCTCTCATCGTTTCTCTCCCACGCTCGTTTTGATAAGGTTTGCCATTTCGATGGCGCTGAGCGCGGCTTCGGCGCCCTTATTGCCTGCCTTACCGCCCGCCCGCTCCAGAGCCTGCTCAAAGGTGGCTTCGGTCAATATCCCAAGAGTCACGGGCACGCCTGTCTCGGTCATGGTGCGCATCAGGGCAGAACAGACCGCGCTGCTGATGTGTTGCGCGTGGCTGGTCTCGCCCTGAAGCACTGCCCCAAGACAGATTACCGCATCATAACGCCCGCTTCGGGCGCACTGCTCCGCGATCAGGGGGATTTCCCAGCTGCCGGGCACAAGATAGAGGTCTATGCTCTGCGGGTCGGCGCCGTGTCGGAGCAGGGTCTGGATGGCACCTTCACGCAGGCGATCGGTGATGAGCTCGTTATAGCGGCTGACCACCAGCGCGAACCGAAGCCCTTGCGCGCTCATGCTACCCTCGAAACGGCTCATGGCGAATACTATACCCGACAGGGGCGTTTCGCGAGAGGAATTCGCAGGCGTTTTGTCGAATCATGCACTGGACGAATTACCCTAAGGAGATGGCGCTATGAGAAAAGGCTTTGTTGTGGTGGTCTTCCTGCTTCTCGTTTTGCTTTCCGGGCATGCACGAGACATACGGGACTCTCTCATTCAGCAGTTACGCGCGGAGGCGCCCGAGGTGTTGCTCTACTACGAAGGCGACACAATACGGCGCATCTGGGGGGTGCCTTTCGCCTTCGGAGCCTCGCCTGTGGATACCGCTCAGAATTTTGTGAACCGCTACGGCGCCCTGTTCACGCGGGGCACAAGCCAGCTCCGCATGACCCACACGCAGGATGTGATGCTGGGTAAGTTCACGGCGGTCTACTTCCAGCAAGAAATGGACAAAATCCCCGTTGACCGGGGCGAGCTGACCCTGCTGGTGCGCAACGAGGAGGGCTACCCGCTGGTGCTGGCGAGCAACTCGGTGCGCTTCGTATCGCCTCTCAAAACCGCCCCCACAATCTCCGAGGAAGGCGCGCTCAAAATTGTCGCCAGCTTGCGCCCCGACCTCCACCCCGACTCCAAGCCTGAACTGGTGATTTATCCTCACGAAGACCGCACCCACCTCGCGTGGGCATTCCCAGTGGACAACCATGTGCTGGAGAAGCGCGAACGCTATCGGGTGTTCGTGGACGCTCACACTGGCAAAGTGCTGGAGTGGCGCCCGGAGGTGTATTATGTGGACATTACCGGGCGCGTGGACGGCTACGCCACGCCGGGGCTACGCCCCGACTATTCGCTGAACCCGCCCGTGTTGCGCTCTATTCCCAAGCTGCGTGTGAGCCTCGTCGGCGGCGCGAGCGTGTTCACCAATCTCGACGGCACTTTCACCCTGCCCTACTCTGGTACCTCCGCCGTAACAGTGCAGGCAAACCTGATTGGTCCCGCCGTGCAGGTCTCGAATCAGGCAGGGACAACCCTCTCGCTCCAGCAGACCGTGACCCCGCCCGGTCCCGCAAACTTCCTCTTCAACAACCCGCCCAGCGAGTTCAACACCGCCCAGATGAACGGGCTTATCCAGACCCAGGCTGTCTATGACTTTATCAAGTCCATCAACCCCAGCTATCCGGGCGTGGACATCCAGATTCCGTGCAATGTGAACATCGACAACACCTGCAACGCCTACTACAGCAACCGCACCATTAACTTCTATCGTGCGGGCAACGGCTGTGTGAACACGGCGTACTCCACAGTGGTGTATCACGAGTATGGGCACTTTGTGATTACGATGGGACACCCGAACGCTTCGGGCGACTACCATGAGGGTATTGCCGATGTAACGGCAGCGTTCCTGACGGCAGACCCCTGCCTCGCGATCGATTTTCGGGGCGCGGGCACGGGCTGTTTGCGAAACGCCGTCAACAACCGCCAGTATCCGTGCAATGTGAGCAGTCTGGGTGTGCATGCGTGCGGACAGGTGATTAGCGGCGCCTTCTGGCAGACCTATCTGGAGATGCGCCAGCGGTACGCCAGCAACCCGCAGTTCGCTTTAGACCACATGCGTCAGCTCTACCTCAACAGCATCCTGTTGCGCCCTTCGGGCATCTCGCCCCAGATTACCATCGATGTGCTGACACTGGACGATGACAACGGCAACATCTACGACGGCACGCCGCACTATGTGCAGATTGCCACCGGGTTCGCCCGCCACAATCTGCCCGCGCCCCAGCTCGATTGGGTGCGGATTGAGCCTGTGCTGTTGCCGCCTGCAGTGGTGTCGCCTTCTTTCGGGAGCGCCTACACGCTGATGCGGTTCCTTGTGCGCGTGACCAATCTCACCGGTGAGCGCGACCCGAACGCCGTGTTCGTTCACTATTCGGTGAACGGCGGCGCGTATCAGACGGTGCCGCTCCGCTATCAGGGCGGCGACCGCTTTATGACCGCGATTCCCGCGCCGCCGTGTGGCAGCTCCATCCGCTACTATATCGAGGCGCGCGATACCCAGGGACACGCCACCTATTACCCACGCGGAGGCGTTAGCAACCCGCTTCAGGCGTTTGTGGCGCTGGGATTCCAGACCCTCGTTGAAGACACCTTCGACACCGACCTCGGCTGGACGGTGCAGTCCTTCTCTCTCACCGGAGGCGGATGGGTGCGCGGGATTCCCCGTGGCACCAGCCAGAACGGGCTGCCAGCCAACCCCTCAGCCGACTCGCCCGACGCGGGCACTGCATGCTTCTTCACGGGACAGGGGAGCGTTGGCGGCAGTGCCGGCGAAGCGGATGTGGACGGCGGTCCCACCTACCTCATCTCGCCCGTGATTAACCTCGCAGGCACAGACGGCTTCATCGAATACTCCCGCTGGTTCTACAACGGGACCACGATTAACGATGTCTTCACCGTAGAAATCTCCAACGACAACGGCGCGACATGGGTGCCGGTGGAGACGGTCAACTTCACTGGCTCCGAGAACCAGTGGATACGCCGCCAGTTCCGCGTGAGCGACTATGTAACGCCGACGGCGCAGGTGCGCGTGCGCTTCGGAACTTCCGACAACCCCAACGACTCTGTCTGCGAGGCGGCGGTAGACCACTTCGTGGTGCGGCGAATCGTCTGTCCGTGAGCCTTGGCGCGGGATGTGGAGGCTGCCCCACGCCAGAACGATTCCGAACCTCCCTCAGAATCGTCAAAATTTGACTCATGAGTCAGGGGGTTCGGAATTGGCACTTGCAATTCGGGTTCAAAATGGGGTAAAATTGGCGCGTAGGGTCCCGAAGGACCGCCCTTGTGCAAGGGATTGAGACATACGACGCGCGGTGGCGCAGGACGCCCACGGAACGACCCTTTTTACGGTGGAGACTTTCGGAACTCTTCGAGATGAACAATCAGGCTTAGTGATTGCGGCAAACGCCAAGATTGACAGTGTGCTGCTGAAACTTACTGTGGAGTATACCGCGTGTAGCCCGAAAGCGGATGTCGCCCTTTTGAATGCGTTGCATCCTGCGACCTCAGACGATTCCTCGATTGTTCGCGATATGCGCACGGACAATAGAGGTTCAAAAGGTGGTAAGGTGTTGAGGTAGGAATCAGGTGCGATTTGAGCGAACCTAAAAGCACGGAGGGCAACGATGCCTGGCTTGCCGAGAGTTTGGCAACCTGAGTCGGTTTGCGCAACCCCCTGCGCGGGGATCAATCCCACTCGCAGGCGATTTTGCACGGGGGGGGGGGAGGGACGCTGTGAACAACACCCTGCACTTCCCCGACGAGTCGCCGCGCGACCTGCCACTCGAATGGCAGCGTGCTATGCGCGTCGCCCTCCGACTGCTGGCACAGCGCTATCCCAACCCTTGCCCCGACCCGCACGAATGGAAACGGGATTGCGAACAGGAAGCCTATGTCGCGCTTGCTGAGGCTGCTCCCCGCTATGCCTGCCCCGATCCACCGCCTGCCGATCCTGAGCGGCATCACCTGTTGTGGCTAGCCAATCAGGCATATAATGCCCTGCGACGGTGGTGGCGTCAGGAAGTGCAGTACTACGCGCACACCGTGCCGATGGTGGTGGAGGAGGAAACGGGCGAGGAGGTGGAGATTGAGTTGGAGGATGCGGTGGCGGAGGCAGCGGTGCTGGCAGTGTTGGAGCGGATGTTTTGTGCGCAGGTATTGGAGCAGCTCTCCCCCTATTTGGATGCGAGGGACTGGGGGGTGTTGCAGGGTTTGGCGGAGGGGAGAACCCAGTCGGAGGTGGCACAGGAGTTGGGGATGACACAGCAGGCAGTGAGTAAGCGTTTGGGGGCGCTTCGGCGTTTGGCGCGGGCGATTTTGGGGGAATTGGGGTGCGAGTGGTTGTAATTTTTGCGGCTGGATGGCATGTATAAGTAGGAGGCGGGAATGG
>VAPR01000280.1_pt1 | contig 35815 bp, 27 predicted proteins | sample 3380701 | NCBI WGS metagenome assembly VAPR01 (sample SAMN11536904, study PRJNA540576) | hot springs metagenome | isolation source: hot spring wet sediment | place: Spain: Lobios | collected 2014-01
TGCTGCCTCCCTGATACTGGAAAGTCATGCCAACAAGGTGTTGCTTTGGTTTTTGGGATTCGTAATCCTTGACAAAGCGGATGAAGTGATACTGCCACTCGGTGGAGTAAGGACCGGCTTCGTTGCAGATTTCATAAAGCACATTGTCCAAATCGTTCACAGTGTCAATCACCTTGCGAACATACGCTTCTTGGAGCGCCAAAACTTGTGAGTTCTTGAGGGTGTAGTAGTCCAAGCGGTTAGCGTTGATGCCGTTGACATTGTTGTCGGGATGGAAGGGATGGAACTCCCAACCTTCAGCTGCAAATTGCAAGCAGTGCCCTTCAAAGAGCATGATGGAAACGAAAATCCCCCGCTTGCCCGCTGCTTCCACTCGCTCTCTTAGTCGCCGAAAGTAAGCGTCGTCAAACTTCGTTAGGTCAAATTTGGGTTTGCCGTCCTTTGCGGTGCCCGGTCCGGTGCGTGCCCAAGGATGAGGAGCACAAAAACTCACCCTCTCGTAGCGATAGCGAGGGACTTCCCACCGCCACAAACGAATAAAGTTATGGTTGTGGCGCTGGAGGAAGTCAAGGTAAGCGTTGAAGTCAAAAGGTTGGGGCGGATCACTCAACCCCATGTCTTGCAAGTTGCTCCAAGTGTGGGAACCCGTGACATACACGGCTTTGCCTTCCGAATCGGCGAAGTAGCGAGGATTAGAAGGATGCACTCTCAAGGGTCCTTTAACAGGGGAGGACCTTGAAGGCTTAGGCGTCTCGCCAGTAGCGGGAGAAACCATACCGACCACCTCCTGACTGAGCAACATGCCCAAACAGCCTCTCAAGAACGCTCGTCGTTGCATCCCTTTTCCACCTCTTTTTGCCGAAGGCTTACCCAGCACATTTTAGCGTGAGCGCCAGCGAGTTAAACCCTGGTGCAGTTAATCCCCTCTTGAAACAGATTTGACGCCGTTCTAATCAGCCCTAAGCAAAAGAGAACGACTAAAAATGCCAACTGCTATCCGCCATCACTCTTGTTAGCCAGAGGGAAGGGTGTCTGTAGGGGAAGGTCCCTACAGCCCACCTTTCTCTCTGGCATTTTGGGATTTGTTGCTACATATTTTGATGGAACCCAGATCGGACTCCAAACGGTGAGGAAACCATGCTCTCCGTCCGAGTGCAGAACATCGTCAAATGGCTGGGCAAAACGCTGGTGCTCCGGGGTGTCTCTTTGGAAATTGCCCCGGGGGAGTTCTTTTTTGTGCTGGGACCATCGGGTTGCGGTAAGACTACCTTGCTGCGGGTGTTGGCAGGCTTCCTGTTCCCTGATGAAGGGCGCGTCTTCTTCGGCGAGCGAGATGTGACCCTTGTCCCACCCCATCAACGAAACACGGCGATGGTTTTCCAACATTACGCGCTGTTCCCGCACATGAGTGTTTGGGAGAATGTCGCCTATGGGTTAAAGGTGCGCAAATTGCCTAAGGAAGAGATCGCTCAACGCATTCGGGAAGCCCTCCGCTTGGTGCGGTTGGAAGGGTTTGAAAAGCGTTCGCCGCTGCAACTTTCGGGTGGTCAGCAGCAGCGGGTTGCCTTGGCTCGCGCCATTGCGGTTCGCCCCGATGTTTTGCTTTTGGACGAACCCCTGTCCAACTTGGATGCCAAACTTCGAGCAGAAATGCGCAGCGAACTCAAAGACCTGCAAAGGAAGTTAGGGGTCACCACCATCTATGTCACGCACGACCAGAAAGAAGCACTGGCGATGAGCGATCGGATCGCAGTGATGAAGGACGGGCAAGTGATCCAGGTTGGCACCCCAACGGAGTTGTATCAGCGCCCTCGTTCTCGCTTTGTGGCGGAGTTTTTGGGAGACGCCAATGTCTGGGAGGGGCGCATCGAAACGGTGGCAGCAGATTTGATTAGCGTGGAGACGCCTTTGGGAGTCGTGCGTTGCCCCAAGCCCGATTTTCCCGTGCACCCCGGGGGAAAAGTTTGGGTCATGGTGCGCCCTGAAGCAATTGCTTTGCTGTCCAACCAGACCGAACCCGCTGCCGCACCCAACTGTTTCCCTGCCGTTGTGGAGCAAGTCACCTACTTAGGTGAAGCCATAGAAGTGCAGGCACGGGTGCGAGAGGCTTGGGTCAAAGTGCTTCACTTTTATCCTGCTGACGGAGGGTTGCCTCATGAAATCCGACTCCAGCTTGCTCCCGACCGCCTCGTCCTCCTCCCTTACGAAGACACTGCGTCGGTGGCGGTATGAGTTTCCCCCACTCACCCTCGCCCTTTGGGTCGGGTTGTGGTTGACTTTTTTGGTCTTCCTGTTCTACCCCATTGCGTTCATGCTGAGTGGTTCCGTTGTTTACGAAGGTCGGTTCACTCTTGACTTTTTTGCCCTTCTGGTTCGTGACCCGCAGTTAGCGGCAGCGCTTAAGGGCAGTTTCTCCTTGGCGTTGACTTCTACTCTTCTGACACTGGCACTTGCTGTTCCAATTGCTTATGCGATGGTGCGCTACCGATTGCCCTTAAAAGGGCTTTTGGGTGTATTGCTGTTGGTGCCGATGATTTCGCCGCCTTTCGTGAGCGCTATCGCGGTGCGCAAACTCTTGGCGCGCTTTGGTCCTGTCAACCAGTTGCTTATCATGTTGGGTTTGGTAGACCCGACGAACCCGCCCTCTTGGCTGGATTATCCTTTCTGGGGAATTGTGATTTTGCAGGTGTTGCACTTTTTGCCTATTGCTTACCTGAACTGTGTGGCGGCGTTGGCACGCATTGACCGCTCCTTGGAAGAAGCTGCTCAATCCTTGGGGGCGCATGGCTTTCACCTCTTCCGCACCGTCACCCTCCCGCTCATGATTCCGGGTTTGTTCGCTGCAGGCAGTCTCGTGTTCATCTTGGCCTTCACTGATTTGGGCACACCGTTGGTGTTCAACTACACGCAGGTTATTGCGGTGCAAATCTTCCACCGCGTGGAGCAAGCCGTAGAAGACCCAACGGGTTACGCAATGGTTTTGTTTGTGATGATTTTGAGCATCGCTATCTTTTGGACGAGCAAGCGTTGGGTGGAACGATGGCAAGTGCACACCATTCCTCGGGTAAGCAGCGAGGCTGAAGAACGAGTGCTGCCTTCGCCCGTTGCGTGGCTTTTGACCGCAGGCATCTTTTTAGTGGTGTTTATGGCAATTTTGCCGAACATCGCTGTTTTGCTCAACGCTTTTGCTGACCGCTGGCTAATGACTATCCTTCCAGACCGTTGGACGCTGGATTACTTCCGTCAGCTCCTCATCCACCCTATTGCAGCCGTCAGCATCCGCAACAGCTTGCTTTATAGCCTTGCTTCGGCGACCCTCGACATTGTCTTGGGATTGGCGATTGCTTACATGGTGGTGCGGCGAAAAGCCCCATTGCCTCAGTGGTTGGATGGGGCAGCGATGCTGCCGTTAGCTATCCCAGGCATTGTGGTTGCCTTCGGCTATGTTGGTGCCTTCGCCAAAACGCCGTTGGATCCTCGCACTAACCCAGTTTTGCTGCTCATCATCGCTTACGCTATTCGGCGTTTGCCTTACATGGTGCGAGCGTGCTATGCAGGCTTGCAGCAAGCCAGTGAAACGCTGGAGGAAGCATCGCTAAACTTGGGCGCTTCGCCCCTGCGCACTTTTCTCAAAGTCACTTTGCCCCAGATCGTGCCCCATTTAGTTGCGGGAGGCATCATGGCGTTCGCCTTTGCCATGTTAGAAGTTTCCGACAGCCTTATCCTTGCGTTTGAACCCCGCTACTTCCCCATCACCAAAGCAATTTACGCCTTGGGCAACCGTTTGGAAGGCGGCGTGCAAATGGCGTCGGCAATGGGTGTGTTAGGCATGGTTGTGCTGGGGCTTTCCCTTGTGCTGGCAACCCGTTTGATGGGGCGACGAATGGGAGAGGTGTTCCGCGTTTGAAGGATTGCTGAAGCAAAGGGTTGCACTCAAAACCGCACCGAATGAGGGAGCAACAAACGATGCCTTTACCCCTTTTGGTCTTTGCCATCGGTTTGCTCAGTGGTTTTCTGGGTGGGATGACGGGGATTGGTGGTGCGTTGTTGGCAGTGCCTCTGCTGCTAAATGCACCTGCTTGGCTTGGTCTCTACCCTTTGAGCGTTCACGCTGTTACGGGCTTGGCGATGGTGCAAGGGTTGACCACCAATCTGGTTGGGATGTTGGTGCATCAGCGAGCGGGCTTTTTCTCGTCCTTCTTGTTCCAATGGGTAGGGAGTGGGATGGTGGTTGGCAGCCTGTTGGGCGCTGTTGGGTCGCGATGGCTTCCTGCAAAACTTTTGCTCCTGCTGTTGGGTTGCGTCCTGCTGATAAGTGCTATGCAGATGCTCCGCCCATTGCCTACTGAAGCAACGGAGAAGCCTTTCGTGCCTCGACTCCCCTTGCGGTTTATGGCAGCGGGTTTCCTTGCGGGGTTGCTTTCGGGTGCAACGGGTTTAGGGGCTGCTGTTTTGGTGTTGGTGCTGCTCATCCGTGGGCTAAAAGTGCCTGTTCGCCTTGCCATCGGCAGCACAATGGGGACTGCCTTGCTGGCTGCCCTTACAGGCACTTTGGGCAAATCCGTGACGCAACAGGTGCCGCTGGTGGAAGCAATAGCGTTAAGTTTTGGTGCGGCTGCAGGGGCTGTTACAGGGGCAAAGGTGAGTCATCGGTTGTCCCTTCCCATTTTGAGTCGGCTGCTGGCTCTTTTGGTTGTCGCTGCTTCTGTCCATGCTTTTTGGAAAGCGTGGATGAGCCAATAAAAAACGCAGTCCAAGTTTCTCGTCAAACTTTACGCTTTCCCAGCAGCGTTGTAAATTTATCGGCAGCGCAATCAAACCTTGGGCAAAGAAGGGAGAAACGATGGCGCAGTTTGTGCGCTTGTTGGAATACCTAAAGCCGTATTGGTGGCAAATTGCGGTCGGTTTGTTGTGTCTGTTGTTGTCCACGCCTGCTCAACTCTTTCACCCTTTGGTTTGGAAGTTTATCGTGGACGAAGTGATCCTCAACAAAAAAGTAGGGCTGTTGGTGCCCGCTATTTTGGTGATGGTAGCGGTGCACTTAATTGGCGTTGGGTTATCCGCTGTGCGGACCTACCTGTTGGGTGTGGTGGCCCAGCAGTTCGTTTACGACTTGCGCACTGCCCTTTACCGCAAGTTACAAAGTCACTCCCTCCGCTTCTTCCACGAACGGCGCAGCGGCGATTTGATTGCCCGCGCTATTGGTGATGTGGATACTTTGCAGGAAATCGCTATCAACGGTGTGGACAACATTATCGCCAACTTTCTCCAGTTTGTTGGGGTAGCAACCATCATCGTCGCTTTGAACTGGAAAGTGGGCACCTTGACTTTGCTACCGATGGTGGGTGTGGCGCTTTTAGTTTGGTTTTTCAACGCTCGCATCCGGGGGCTTTACCGTCGCATCCGAGACCGATTGGGCGATGTCTCCGCAAAACTTCAAGAGAACTTGTTGGGCATCTTGGTGATCAAAGCGTTCGCCCGTGAACTTTACGAGTTGCAGCGCTTTGAACAAGAGAACCGCCGCTACTTGGATGAAAGCATTAAAGGGGTCATTGCCCGCACCGTCTACTTCCCCGCTGTGTTTACCGTCGGATTCTTCAGTAGCGTGGTGATGGTGGGTGTTGGAGCTATCTTCGTTTTGCGGGGCGAATTCACTTTGGGCGGGTTGGTTGCCTACCGGGGTTATTGGTGGCAACTCTTTTCCCCAGTGTTCTCCTTGGCACAGATCAACGAAATGGTGCAACGAGCCCTCGCCGCTGCCTCTCGCGTGTTTGAAGTGCTGGATGCTCCCTTGGAAATCACCGATGCTCCCGATGCGCTGGATTTGAAAGAAGTGAGGGGGCACATTGTGTTTGACCGTGTGACTTTCGCTTACGATGACCGCAATGTGGTGCTCAAGGATGTGAGTTTTGAGGTGCTGCCGGGTCAAAAGGTGGGGATCGTGGGACCGTCAGGAGCAGGCAAGAGCACGATCTTAGCACTGCTGTTGCGCCTCTGGGAGCCGCAAGACGGGCGAATCTTGTTAGACGGTTACGATTTGCGGCAAATCACCCAAGAGTCGCTGCGCCGTCACTGCGCTATCGTCACCCAAGAGCCGTTCCTGTTTAACGACACGGTGCGCAACAATATCCTCTACGGTCGGTTGGATGCCACCGAGGAGGAAATTGTGGAAGCCGCTAAGTTGGCAAATGCCCACGAGTTCATTGAGCAGCTGCCCAATGGCTACGAAACTGTTGTGGGGGAACGAGGGGTTCGGCTTTCTGGGGGTCAAAAGCAGCGGATTTGTATTGCTCGTGCGTTCCTTGCCAATCCACGAATTTTGCTGTTGGACGAAGCGACGGCTTCGGTGGAGCCAGAAAGCGAAGCGGTCATCCAAGCGGCTTTGGAGCGGTTAATGGAAGGGCGCACGACTATCATCATTTCCCACCGCTTGTCTATGGTGCGCGATTGTGACCAGATTTTGGTCATCCAAGATGGACGCATCGTGGAACAAGGGACACACGAGCAATTGATGGCAAATGGCGGTTGGTATGCCCGCATGTATCGGTTGCAAATGCTATCAGCCCCTTACGAAACGGCGGAACTTTCCTGACTTTAGGCTCTTTTTAAAGTGCCTCTTTTGTCTGCTCCTGCGTTATCCTTTTAGCCAATGGAGGTTAGGGACCGTGGAACTGAAAGAGGCGATGTTGGAAAGCGAGACAGTGTTTCAAGGGCGGTTGATTTGTGTCCGGAACGACAAGGTGCAACTTCCCAATGGTCGGACCAGCACGCGAGAAGTGGTGGTGCACCCGGGAGCGGTTGCCTTGGTGCCCTTGTTGGGCAGTGGTGAAGTGGTTTTGGTCCGGCAATACCGCTACGCTGTTGGGAAAATCTTGTTGGAAATCCCAGCAGGCACATTCCACCCTGAAGAAACGCCGGAAGAGTGTGCGTTGCGGGAGTTGCGAGAGGAAACAGGGTATACGGCTCGGCGATTGGAGCACTTGGCAGATTTGTTCGTTGCGCCGGGCTATAGCACGGAGTTGATCCGCTTCTTTTTGGCAGCAGAATTGGTCCCAGCGGAAGGGGAAGGAGATGAGGACGAGTTTTTGCAGGTGGTAACCTTGCCCTTAGGGGAAGCCGTTGAGGCTGTTTTGCGGGGCGAGGTGCAAGACGCCAAAACTGTGGTTGGATTGCTGCTGGTTTGGCAGCGGTTAAGGAAGGGTTGAAGGGTAGATGGTTGGCTGCTATGGTCGCAACCCAAATAACTTCGCAAAAGGAGGGACCTTACATGCCAAAACGAGTGGGTATTTTGGTTGGCGGCGGTCCAGCGCCGGGAATCAACAGTGTGATCGGTGCAGCCACGATTGAAGCCATCAAGTCAGGCTTAGAAGTGGTGGGCATTTACGATGGTTTTGAGCACTTGATGAAAGGTCGGACGGACATGGTCACTCCTTTGACTATCCCCGATGTTTCCCGCATCCACTTTGAAGGGGGTTCTATTTTGCGCACCTCTCGAGCAAATCCCACCCGCAAGAAAGAGGACTTGGAGAACACGGTCAAAGCCCTGAGAGAGTTAGGGATTGACTACTTAGTCACCATTGGGGGTGACGACACAGCCTTTTCTGCCAGTGAAGTGGTGAAAGCTGCTAAGGAACAAATCCGCGTTGCGCATGTGCCTAAGACCATTGACAACGATTTGCCTCTCCCCGGTGGGATGCCGACCTTCGGCTTTGAGACGGCACGGCATGTGGGCACAGAGTTGGTGCGCAACCTGATGGAAGACTCCCGCACCACCAGCCGCTGGTATTTCGTGGTCGCTATGGGACGGAAGGCAGGTCACTTGGCATTGGGCATCGGAAAAGCCGCTGGGGCAACTGTCACCATCATTGGAGAAGAATTCCCGAAGGAACGCATCTCTTTGGCAGAAGTGTGTGATGTATTGGAAGGGGCGATTTTGAAGCGGCGCGTTTTGGGGCGAAAAGATGGTGTTGCAGTGATCGCAGAAGGCATTGGCGAGAAGTTGGATCCCGAAGAGTTGGCAAAGATCCCCGGCGTGGAAGTGGAGCGAGACCCTCATGGTCACATCCGCTTGGGTGAGATCCCCTTAGCCACTATCCTGAAGCGAGAAATTCAACGCCGTTTTGCTGAACGGGGCGAGAAGATGACCATCGTGGATGTGACTTTAGGCTACGAGTTGCGTTGCGCCCCTCCCATCCCCTTTGACATTGACTACACCCGCACCCTCGGTTACGGTGCTGTCAGGTTCCTCTTGAGTGAGCCCACTAACGAGAAAGTGAAGGAAGGTGGAATGGTTTGCTTGATTGGTGGTCGGTTGGAGATTTTGCCCTTTGATGAGTTGCGTGATCCTGCAACAGGTCGAACAAAGGTTCGCTTGGTGGATATCCACTCCGAACACTACCGGGTCGCCCGCGAATACATGATCCGATTGGAGAAGGAAGACTTGGAAGACCCTGAAATGTTGGCAAAGTTGGCATCTGCAGCTAAAATGACACCAGAAGAGTTCAAGAGCAAATTTGCCCATGCGGTTGCTTTAGGGGCGTGAACACGGACGGGGCGGTTTAGACCGCCTTGGGGGTAGGGCAGTCCCTCCTGCCCTACCCCTTTTTGGAGGCGAACACCATGCCCCCAATCGCCGCTCGCTGCAGGTTAGCCCTTTTCTCCGTCCTTCTCCTACCGATGGTATGGGAGAGTGTTTGCTTCCCTTCACCTTCGCCTGAGAAGCCCAAAGTAGTCCTCTTCATCGTTGATGGAATCAGTTACCGAACGGTGCTCCCGCATGGGTTACGCTCTTTTGGTGAGGTAGGGGATTGGTTGGAGCGAAACAGCAGCGTTGCGCTCCTCAACACTATGGGCTATGGAGGTGCTGACCGCTTTCGGTCAGCAATGAGCCTTGCTTGTGGAGTGCGGGCTTTTGGGAACGAATCAGTAGGCTGCGTTTTGAATGCCGATGAACCCTTCGAGGCAGATACGGCTCTGGACGCTTACCGACGGCGATTAGGCAATGCTTCCCTCCCATCTGTTCAACCGCCTTTCAAGCCCCTCGTTTTCCCTCTTTTGGCAGAACTGCAGTGGCACAACGAACGGATGCAGAAGAAACCCTTATCCTTTGGCATCGTCGCCCAGTCTCTGAGGCAAAGGCAACTGAGAGTTGTTGGGATTGGCTGTGGAGATGCACCTTACGGATTTCCTCCCCAACCAAACCTGCTTCGTCATGGTTTGCTGCTCTCTTTGAACGAAGAAGGGCTTGGAGTTGGTGCGACAGGCACAAGGTTGCTTCGCAAGGATCCAACAATGCCCTTTGGCATTGCTGTTGACGAGCAAAAATGGCGCAAAGCCATTATGGCAGCGTGGGAGCAAGCCGATGTGTTGGTGCTTTTCCCGGGCGAAACGGTGCGTGCCGACTATTATGGCAGTCAGCGGTTGATTCCATATGTGCTGCAGCGAGAGTTGCAACTGCTGCAACCTGTTTTGGAGCAATTGGATTTACAGCGAGATCTTTTGCTGGTATTCTCCTTAGCACCTCCGATGCAAAGTCGCTACGAACTCTCGATTCTGTGGGTGGTCGGGAAAGCCATTCTTCCCGGCGGTTTGCTCACTTCCTCAACGACCCATCGTCAAGGTTTGGTGTCCATCTTAGACATTTCAGCAACGGTGTTGGATTTTTATGGCGTTGTGCCTGAGCAACCGATTAACGGGGCGCCAATCCGCTCAGTTCCATTCACCCAAGCTTCTGACCGCAACCGATGGCTTTGGGGCATGGGTGAAGCAGCACGCCTCACGGACAGTTGGGGGCGATTTGCCGTTCTCGTGGGATGGTGTGTTGCTCAAACCGTGCTATTTGGGACAGCAGCACTCTTTTTGCTCCTCAGCGGAGCGGAGAAGAGTCCCCATGCCAACCGCTGGCAGTGGCTTCTGTCCTTCGGCTTGCTTTGCCTGATGAATCTGACTATTTGGCTACACCCGATTAGCGCTGGTCTCAACTTCTGGCTTCAAGGCGAGACGAATTTGCTGCTAATCGTTAGCGCAGCACTGCTTATTCTCTGTTTGTTCTTTCCCGTTCGGCAGTCCCAAAAGCACTCCCTTAGAGTGGCAATATCGTCAAGCCTTCTCTTGATGGTTGGCAGTTTGCTGTTTGTCTACGATGGGGCTTTTCGTGGGCTTCTCAGTGCCAACACACCTTTTGGTTACTCCTTCTTTTTCGGCGGTCGCTACTATGGTTTGGGCAATGTGGCGATGGGGCTAACCTTAGGGGTGTTGCTCTCTGCAGGCTTAGCGGAGCGAGCACCGCGATGGGCAACAGCAGCACTTGTTGGTCTGGGCACAGTGCTTGTAGGCGCACCGTTTTTCGGAGCAAACATTGGTGGGGCGCTAACGGGCATTGTGACGCTTATCGCTGTTCTTTCTGTAGGGCGATGGCGTTGGTGGCATGGATTGATGGCTTTGGTGTTTGTGTTTTTCGCCCTTGGTGCTTTCGCAATGATAGAACTCTTGCGACCAGAACCTTTGACCCACTGGGGTCGGTTCGTCCATGCCCTTCGACAAGAAGGGCTTAGTCCGCTCTTGACCATGGTATGGACGAAACTGGGCATCACTTTCCGTGCCTTTCGGGGCATCCACTGGGATATCGCTTGGGGCGCTCAACTGTTGCTCCTTTTCGCTCTCCGAATTCGGGGGGAACGGGGTTGGGAATGGAACACCTTGTTGGTGGGCAGCCTTGCGGCGTTGCTGCTTAACGACTCAGGTCCCCAAACCCTTGTCGCTTTCGCCTTCTTCCCCTTGACCGTTTTGACTCTCCGCCTCATTGCTTCTGCTGAGCCACCTGCCAACCCGACAGCCACTCCGCCAAAGTGAGCCAAAGGAGAACTGCAGCCGTATCAGCGGAGTTGTCCAACACTTGCCACAGAAACTGCTGGGTCACCACAACGAAGTCGGCAGGTGTTTCGTCCCTTTCGTCCAACTGCAAAGGCTTCTCGAAGCGATCAGGGAACAAGGTTTGCCAGAATTGCAAAATGAACGCCATTGTTTCGTCGGGGCGTGTAAACAACGCTTCACCCAACTCCGATCGCACCCGCTCCCGAAACTGGTCCCAAGTCATAAACGGTCACTCCATCTTAAGAGTTCACCGCATGTCAAAGGGCAACAGCCCTTCTGTCAAGGGGTAGCGGCTTCCTCCTCATCGCCGGGTTCCAACAACCCCAACCCGCCTGCTTTGCGTCGGTAAAGGACATTCACTTGTCCTGTGTCGGCATTGACAAACACGAAGAAATCGTGCCCTAACAAGTCCATCTGCATGGCAGCTTCGTCTATGGTGAGGGGCTTGACAGAGAACTTTTTGGTTCGGACGATGGTGAACTCTGAGGAAGCAGGTTGGGCAGGGGGTGGGGCAACTTGTTCCACAGCGAAAGCAACTAAGGGTTTAGAGTGGCGGCGTCGGTCAATAAGCCGTTCCTTATGTCGATGGAGCTGGCGGTCAATTTTGTCCATCGCTCGGTCAAAGGCAGCCCGTAACGAAGGCGCCTTCTCCTGTGCCCGCAACAAATAGCGAGCGATTTTCAGGGTCACTTCCACCAAGAACCGTCCCCGTTGCCGATGCACTTCCACTTCGGCTTCTTGCATGTTGGGAAAGATGCGGCGCAAGCTGTCCAACATCCTTTGAGCATGTTCGCGAAACTCTTCTGCAAGGGGTTCATCATGCGTGATGAAGCGAACGGGTAAACTCTCCGTCTGCCATTCCGACCGCTTACGTGCCATCTCAAACCCTCCTATTGAAGCCTTTGCTATGCTTTGTTAAAAGTTTGGCAGCCTCTTTAGAAAGGGTTAAGAGAGCCCATACTCGGCAGGTAGGAAGAGTTCCCCCCAAGTGGAAGCAACCCGATCCCGTAACTCCTCAGCACTCTCAGGTAATTCCGCTACCGCTGCTGCCAAGGAAGAAAGCCATCGTTGCTCTCGCTCAGGGAGCAAGAGCAGTCCTTCTTGAAGGGCGTTTTGCAAAGTGTCCACTGCCAATTGAGCCGTTGCGACAGTGCGTTGGTAATGATCAGGTCCTGCCAGAACAATGCTCTTTGCTGCTTCGTAAACCACTGTCAAGTCCAACACCAACGCTTGAGGGTCTCGGTAGCGATCGGAAGCGATCAAGAGATCGCGCAACCACTTCCCCTGACCGTTTTGAGCAGCGAGGTTCATCAAGCGGCAATCGTAGATCAGGATTTCGGTGAAGACCTCAGGAGCAAACCCACCCAGCAACCGCACATCTTGCACGCTTTCGTTGCTCCAAAGGTCGCAGACGGCAGCAGCGATATTGCCTAATGGAGAAGAGTGGGCGCAGGCGCTGCTCTTCCCCTCCATACTGATGGGCACCCCCGTGACGGCTTTGATGATGGGGTTTTCGTAGCCACAGTCCTTAAGCGGACCTGTAGCCCCTACTTCAACAGCAACTAAGGAACGGGGAGCACTGAGCAGCCGCATGAATGCAGCCAACACTTTGGGGATGAGCCCTTGATGGGCTAACTGCATGGCTGTGTTAGCAAAACCACATGCTGTATCGCCACCAGCGATGATACTGTGCCGCCGGGCAATTTCAACGATGTGCTGCCAAAGGAACGCCATATCTGCTGGTGCCAAGACGCCCAGTGCAAAAACCAATCCCTCCACATCGCCTTCTACCAAGGCTCGGTCAGAGATTTCCTTCCCGCCCGTGCTTTCAATGGACAAGATATCAGCCCCTGCTTCGGCACACCGTTCGAAGGCTTGGAGCATGGTTGCCATTGGTGCCCCTGTGCGCATCTTGGGCGGTCGCTCTTCGTCTCGGATGTCTGCCACTGTCACCCGCAAGGCTGTTTTGAGTCCATACTGTTGGTGAAATTCGTCCATCACCTGCTTGATGTCCGCTGTGATGAGAGCCCCCCAATCGGGGTGGCGGGTCATTTCGTAAAGTTGTTCAAACTCCAAAACCAACGCCTCTTGCTCCAACTGCACTGCGCGCTGCAAAATCCGCTGCACCATTTCCCGGTAGCGCTGGCGCACTTCTGGAAGGGTTTCCTCTCGCAGAGCCATCGGAGGTAGGGTGAAGTTAACCTCGGGCAGCACTTGTCCCCCACCGATGACCACACCGTAGCCACAAGAGACAGGTTTCAACGCTGTGCCAAACATCATGTCTTCCGCTGAGCCATACGCCAGACGGTTGGTCTCAGTTCGCTCCCGCATCCCACTCATCGCCTCCTGCGTTTTTAAGGTTTCGCAGAGACCTAAGCGCCCTCTCAAGGAACGCCAAAGTTTCTTGAGAGGTTCCCTTCAAACAGGTCAAACAAAATCATAGCGCTGAGGCGGTTGCCCCAGCGCTGGAATGACCGGACAAAAAGTCAAGCAAGTCATCAAGGCTTAAGACTTGCCAGAACCTAACTGGAAGCGACTTGCTTGACACGCTGTTGAGTGAGCCATGCATGGATAGACTGAGCGGCTTTGCGCCCAGAAGCGATAGCAGTTGGCACATCCCAAGGACCTACCACCGCATCACCTGCTGCAAAGACACCAGAGATGGGGGTTTGCAAGGTCTCTTTATCCACTGCGATCACTCGTCGCCCCTTTATTTGGTCTGGCAGCGGTGACAACTCCACCTCTTGGCTGATGGCTTCAATCACCACATCGGCGGGTATGATGAACTCGCTTCCGGGGATGGGGACGGGGCGAGGGCGTCCTGATTCGTCAGGCTCCCCCAATTGCTGACGCTGCACTTCAATCGCTACCAACTTGCCGTTTTCACCGATGAAGCGGGTGGGGTTGACAAGAAAGTGGATGGTGACACCTTCTTCCTCGGCATGGTGCACTTCTTCTTGAGCTGCAGGCATTTGGGCTCGGTCGCGGCGGTAAAGGATGAACGCTTCGGCGCCCAGCCGAATGGCAATTCGGACAGCGTCAATAGCGGAGAAACCGCCACCAATCACTGCCACCCGCTTGCCTTTCAAATCGGGGGGATGCCCCAAGTTGACCGCTGCAACAAAGTCAAGGACATGCCAAACCCCTTCTAAGTCTTCCCCAGGGATGTTCATCCATCGGGTTTTGAGCGCACCGATCGCTAACAGCACCGCATCGTATTGCCGCTGCAGTTCTTCTAAAGTTATCTGGTGCCCGAGCCGAACGCCCAAACGCCATTCTATCCCCAGCGCCATGATGCGTTCCAAATCCTCCCACAAGGCTTCGCGAGGGAGGCGGAAGGATGGGATTCCAAAGTAGAGCATGCCACCAGGTTGGTCTGCTGCGTCGTAAACTGTCACTTCGTGTCCCAGCAAACGCAATTGCCACGCTGCTGTTAAGCCAGCAGGACCTGCTCCCACAATAGCTACTCGAAAACCTGTGGACGGCGCTGGCGATGGGAAAGAAATATCGCTGGCGTAATCGGCGGCTGCTCGCTTCAGCCAAGAGATAGCAACCGGATCACCTTTCTTCCCTCGGGGGCAAACGCTTTCACAGGGGTGGGGGCAAACCCGTCCGCAAACGGCGGGCAATGGATTGTCCCGCAAGATCACTTCCATCGCCCCTGCAAAATCCCCTTCTTTGATGCGGGCGATGTAGCCCACTACATCTTGATGGAAGGGACACGCTTCCACGCAGAAGGGTTTGCGGCAGAAGATACAACGAGAGGCTTCTAAGATGGCTTCCTCGGGTAGGTAGCCCTTATTGACTTCCCGAAAGTCGCGGCGCCGTTCCTCTGGCGGCACTTCCCGGACAGGCACCCGTTGCCAAACGGAGCGCTCCATGGTTTCTCACCCCGTAAACGAAACTTTCGGAACAATTTGGGACAACGCTGTCAGGGATTTTCCCGAAAAAATAAACCGGTTATTTCTCGTCAAGCACTTCGGAAGGAGGGGTTGCGGCTTTGAGCAACCGATCGCGAAGGGCTAAGCCCAAGCCAACAGGTGGTGGCAACGGTGCCACGATTGCAGCGATGGTTTGCTGCTCTAACCATCTCAGCCCGTCAAATAACCGCTGCGCTAACTCCTCCCAGTTTCCCCACTGCCCCCAAGGGAAAGTAACAAATTGTCCTTCGGGTAGCACCCACCCCTTTGGGAGCAGAACTCCAATGTCCTTTGAGGCATAACCTTGTTGCTGCAATTGCCCTATGACTTCCGCCAAGCTGGCTTCACTTCCATCACTTAGCCAAACGGGCACAGAGGGAGCATAATGGCGAGGCATCATCCCCGGCGAGGGGAGCCCCTCAGACACCTTGGCTGTGTCGGCAGTAGCCACGATTACTTCTCCCAACAAGGCTTCCAAGGCTTCTTTGCTCACCCCCCCGGGTCGCAAGATGACGGGGGGAGTTTTTGTCAAGTCCAAAACGGTAGACTCCACGCCGACAGCGGTTGCGCCTGCGTCCAAGATGGCATCAATTCGTCCTGCCAAATCGCACCAAACATGTTCGGCAGTGGTAGGGCTGGGACGCCCAAACCGGTTGGCGCTGGGGGCTGCAATGGGAACATTAGCAGCCGCAATGAGGCTTAGGGCAACGGGGTGACGAGGCATCCGAACAGCAACCGTTGGCAGACCAGCTGTCACTTCGTCAGGCACTGAAGCCTTCTTTTTCATCACGATTGTGAGCGGACCGGGCAAAAAGCGTTGCGCTAATTCCGCAAACATGGGTGGCACTTCTGCTACCACCAGCTCCAGCATGGACAGGTCGTTGATGTGCACGATCAAGGGATCCCAACTTGGGCGCCCTTTGGCGAGAAAAACTTTGCGCACCGCTTCCCTGTCCAAGGCATTAGCGCCCAAACCATAAACCGTTTCTGTTGGAAACGCTACTAAGCCCCCTTGACGAAGAAGGCGAGCAGCCTGCGCAATAATTTCGGGGTCTGGACAATGCGGGTCTACCCGCCATACCTTTGTCGTCATCGGCAGTCACCAGTGCAAAATTTTGAGGCAGTAACTAAAAATAGTTTTGGTAGCCAACGCGCTACACTGATAGACGCCTGCGTCCACCAATATTCGGTCCGAACAATGAGCAACCATGCCTTTTGAGGTGACCAGTCGTGCGTTCGGTGCAGGAGCAGTTACTGGTTCTGAAACGAGGCGTTGCAGAAATCGTCCCTGAAGAAGAGCTGGTGCAGAAGTTAGCCAAAAGCCACCAAACTGGTAAGTCGCTGCGGGTCAAGTTGGGGATTGACCCGACAGCCTCCGACATCCACTTGGGGTTCGCAGTGGTCTTGCGAAAACTGCGGCAATGGCAGGACTTAGGGCACACAGCCGTTTTGATCATCGGTGACCGAACAGCAACCATCGGTGACCCTACAGGGCGCAGTGAAACCCGCCCTACCCTAACTTTGGAAGAAGTTCGGCGCAACGCCGAAACCTACACCCACCAAATCTTCCAAATTTTGGACCCTCGGAAGACAGAAGTGCGCTACAACTCCGAATGGCTGGACAAACTGACCCTCAGCGAGTTGGTGTTCATCGCTTCGCAGATGACGGTTGCCCGAATGTTGGAACGGGAAGACTTCTCCCAGCGCTTTAGGAATGAGCAGCCTATCGCCCTGCACGAGTTCCTCTACCCCCTGATGCAGGCTTACGACAGCGTTGCTATTCAAGCCGATGTGGAAATGGGCGGGTTGGACCAGAAGTTCAACATCCTAACAGGGCGCGACCTGCAGCGGGCATATGGACAAGAGCCGCAAGTTGCGTTCCTCATGCCGTTATTGATCGGTTTAGATGGCGTGCGGAAGATGAGCAAAAGTTTCGGCAACTATATCGGCATCACTGAACCTCCCAACGAGATGTTCGGCAAAGTGATGCGCATCCCCGATGAACTCATGCGCCAGTGGTTCATCCTGTGCACCGATGTGCCCGAAGCCGAAGTGGACGAAATTCTGGCAGGACATCCAATGGAAGCCAAAAAGAAGTTAGCGTGGCACATCGTCCGCTTGTATCACGGTGAGGAAGCAGCGGAGAAAGCTAAAGCAGAATTTGAACGGGTGTTCCAACAACGAGTGTTGCCCAGTGAGATCCCTCTCGTGGAAGTGACCAAAGAGTTGACGCAATTGCCCATTGCTGATTTCCTTGTCGCTGCAGAATTGGTGCCCAGCAAGAACGAAGCGAAACGGTTGATCACTGAGGGGGCGGTAGAACTCAACAGCGAACGAGTTAGCGATTGGCGACAAGTGCTGCCCATCCGAACCGGAGACATCTTGCGGATTGGGAAGCGAAAGTTTGCCAAAATCGTGGTTGCCCCATAGCCTCGCCTTCTCCCGCCTCCAGAAAGATCTCTCGTTTGCTCAACCCAGCCAAGGCTTCGGAGGGAACAATATGGACAGTCAAGGCAACACAATCGCAGTGAGCGGCAGCCTGCGGCAAGCATTATTTGTGCTGGCAGCACCTGCACTGCTGATGCAGGTTGTCCAAACGGCAGGTTGGTTGGGTGAAGCTTACTTTGTAAGCCAATGGGGACGCAACGCAACGGCTGCTATCGGGTTAGTGGGCGAAATCATTTGGGTGCTTTCCTCCTTAACGATGGTGGTAACCGTGAGCGCCACCACCTTGGTGGCGCAACGGTGGGGTGCTGGTGATGCTGCTGGTGCCAACGCTTTTTATCGGGCTGCTTTGCAACAAGCGTTCTTTTTCGGCTCGCTGGCGTTGCTGTTTTGGTTCTTCCAAGATTGGATTTGGCGAGGCATGGGAGCCGACCCGTCCGTGCGGAAGGTGGCAACAATCTACCTTCTCACTGCCCTCCTCACCTTCCCCCTTATGAACCTCGCCATGAGTTTCGGCGCCGTTGCTCGAGGCATTGGGGACATGCGAACACCTCTTTTCGTCACCAGCGTAGCAACAGGAATCCATTTGCTCACCAACGCTACCCTTACCCCTCTCTGGGGAATAATCGGAGCAAGCTTTGCGTTAGTAGTCAGCCGATTAGTTGCCGTGGGTCTGTTTGCCCTCAGGTTCCGCAACCACCCAATCCAACGCTCCCCCAATCACGAACCCGTTTGGGACGGGGGTTATCATCGGGAACTCTTGCGGTTGGGTGTCCCTGCCGGTGCCCAGAACTTGTTCTGGTCGCTTGCCTCCGCAGTGTTCTTCTCCCTATTAGCCCGCATGGAAAACGGCACAGCAGCTTTAGCGGCTTTCACTGTCGGGTTACGCGTAGAGACCACAGCGTTCATGATCCCTATGGCGTTTGCCATGGCAACCCAAACCTTGGTAGGGCAAAATGTCGGTGCGAGACAATGGCACCGGGCTTGGTGGGCAACTTGGCACGCTACTCTGTGGTGCCTTGCGGTGATGCTCCCTGTTTGCTTCTTCCTGTTTTTCGGGGCAGGATGGTTAGCCACTTTGTTCTCCAAAGATCCTGCCACCCAATATCACATCGCTTATTACCTTCGAGTAGCAGCCTTAGCGGAACCTTTTTGGGCGATAGGCATGACGACTGGTGCTGCCCTGCAAGGAGCCGGCGATACACGCACTCCAGCCCTCATTGCTATCCTTGTTCAGTGGCTCTTCTGCTTGCCTCTCACCTACACCCTCTGCCTTATCAAGGGTTACGGAGCAGTTGCGGCTTGGTGGTTAGTTGGAGCATCCGGCTTTCTCACAGGATTAGTGACAACCGTAGCGTTCCTTCGCCTCTGGCAACGCCAACTTGCTCAAAAGGACAAGCTCGCCGCTAAGGAAGCGACCCCTTGCTGCTGCGAAGCAAGTTGAGGAACTTGGGGCGCTTCTCCCAAGGCGCTGGGAAGCTGTTCGCCCCAAACGAACGGCTACCTTTGTCACAACCCTTCCAGTTCCAAAGGCAAGGCGCCTAAAGTGGTCAGCAGTTTTTGGGCAAGGAGATAGGCATGGCTTAGTTGGCGCCGCTTCGTTTTCTGAAGCATCTCCCAAACAGATTGAGGAATGTCAGGCAGGGACATCCCTTGCTGCTTGAGGCGATCTTGCCGGGCTAACACCCATTGGACTGAAAACTGCATTGCCTTGGGAAGCAACTCGTTGGTGTGTTGGTGCATTCGTTGCACCTTTTCTACCGCATCTGTGAGCCAGAGCAAGGTGAGGGGGGACGGAGAAGACCAACGGATGAGCATCTGCGCACCTTTCCGCTGCATAGGTAATCGCACCAAAGCAGGGAATTGCACCCCATAGGCTCGGACCCCTTCAGGCACAAGGAAAGGAAGGCGTAACGAAATGTCCGCAGCCGCTATCCGGAAAGCAAGGACACATACCCATTCTCGCTCCCCTATTTCCCAAATGCGTCCTACCCAATCCTCTTCTCGCCAATCCCATCCAACTATCTCTTGCGGGAGAGAGGACAACAGGGGTTGCCAGAGCCGAAGGTGCAAAGCAAAAGTAGCGAGGGCTTTGAGCTGCTCCCGTTCCGCCGCTTCACTTTCGCTTGCAGGCAAGGACGAGAAACAAACACCCTGTGAGCCTCTTAGGAGAGCACGAGCAATTTGCGAGAGCAGCTTTTCAGGTTCAGTGGCGGATACCCATGCCCACCAAGAACGGTCAACGGGATTTGAAGACAGAGTGCCCTTAGTGAATGGAAGTGGCACTTGCCATGCCCAAACCATTCCTCGCTCCGTCGTTGCTCGGAGCATTGCCAACAGCCCTGTCTCCGAAATGTCCTGCACCACCCACCCCAACAGGCAAGGGTGTTGGGCAAAATAGTGGAGGGGCACGCTCTTAACTCGCTGCCCTTTCGCCCACAACACAAACCGCAAACCCCATCCGTTCTCACGAACGAAGTTCATCAGTGACCGTATCCGTCGCCAGTTGTTTTGGTCCACCGGCACAACGACAGTGTCCAACCAATGCTCCAACGCCCATTGCAAGGTGTCTGGCGTGGTTTGTTCTGTCAACGCAATAGCAACTGGAAACATGAGCGCACCTCCGCCAAGGACTGTCGGGCTTTCCCCTAATGGCAAATTAAGAGGGACTGTGCCAATTTAATGTAGCGCCAACGACACCTCTGTGGAAATGGGGGGAACTCACAATGGCGAAGGCTCGCTACGGCTGTATGGGTTTGGGCGGCATGGGGAGTGAGATCGTGCGCAACCTCCTCAGCAAAGGAGTGGTGCCCGCCGTATACAACCGAACTCGCTCCAAAACCGATGCAATTGTGAAGGAAGGAGCATTAGGCACTTACTCCTTAGCGGAATTTGTGGAAGCATTGGAGCGTCCCCGCATCATTTGGCTGATGCTCACAGCTGGCAAACCCGTAGACGAAGCCATTTTTGGTGGCGGCGCTTTTGGAGAAGGGTTGCTTCCTCTTTTGGAACCCGGTGACCTCATCATTGACGGGGGTAACTCTTATTTCCGCGACAGCATCCGCCGCTACCACCAACTCAAAGAGAAAGGCATTCGCTTTTTGGATTGTGGCACCAGTGGGGGATTGGAAGGAGCACGCACCGCCCCCTGTCTGATGATCGGTGGCGACGAAGAGGATTTTCGCTTGGCAGAACCCCTTTTCCAAATCCTCACCCGCGAAACAGGTGGCTATGCCCATGTGGGACCAGCAGGGGCTGGGCACTTCGTCAAAGCCGTCCACAACGCCATTGAATACGCCATCTTGGAAGCCATTGGGGAAGGGTTTGAACTGCTGGCAACGGGACCAAAGGGCGAGGACGGGCAACCCCTCTACCACCTTGATTTAGCCCAAATCGCTGAACTGTGGTGCAAAGGCAGCGTCATCCGGGGTTGGCTGATGGAGTTGATGGCACGCGCCTTCCGAAAAGATCCCCGTCTGGAAAGCATCCGAGGTGTTATCGGTGGTGGCTCCACCGGACGCTGGTCAATCGACGAAGCATGGGATGCTGGCGTTCCCTTCATGATTATCGCAATGAGTTACGCTTTGCGCCACCGCTCCCGCCAGACGGATAGTTTCGCTGCTAAAGTGGTCGCTGCCCTGCGCCACGAATTCGGTGGACACGAAGTGGTCAAAGCAACGGAGGAGTAGACGGAATAGCAAGGGGCATTTGCACCTGCTCAGAAAATGGTGGGTAGCGTTATCCGCCCAACCAGCCTGTTGACTGCAGCACAAGGAGCAAGTGTTTCGCAGCGAAGCCCCATAGAAACGCAAAGGGAAAGATAAACCCAGCAATCGCCAGCGCTGCCCGCCATCCATGTTCTCGCATCATGATCAGAAACTGAGCAATGCACGGCACAAAAAGGGTCAGCACTATCGCAGTTACAACTAAATCCACACCACTTATGGCCCCTTTATCCACCATGTCCATCAAACCTGCTGCTCCGTAATCGCGGCGGAAGAAGCCAAAAAGAATAGCGGTTGCCATTTCCTGAGGCAGCCCTATCCATCGCACTGGGTAAGAGAGGAGCCCTATCAGAAGATCAAAAGCACCCGTCAACTGCCCCAACCAAATCAACACACTGGCGAGGATGAACAGAGGGGTCACTTCCAACAGATACCACTGGAGTCGGGTCCAAGTTTTGACCAACACATTTTCTATGCGGGGCAGTCGCAAGGGCACCACCTCAATAAAGAAGCGAGGGGGGTCTCCGGGCAACACCCTTGCTGCAAGATAGCCGACCAATAAAAACACGCTGAACACAAACAACGCCCAAACCAAAATGCCGCCTTTGACCTTAGAAACCGTCGCCATCATCACGCCCAATTGGGCAGAACATGGCACCGCTAAGGCAAGGAGCAAAGTCGCCAGCAACCGCTCCCGTCGCGTCTCCAAAACTCGGGTCACCATCGTCGCCATCGTGTCGCACCCAAAGCCCAGCACCATAGGGATTACAGCCCGCCCCGACAACCCGATCCCCTTGAAAAGGCGATCAATCAGCAGCGCCAAGCGAGGAAAGTAGCCACTGTCTTCCACCAACGAGAAGACAAGGAAGAAAGCGGTGACAATGGGCAACAAAAGGGCAAAGGCATAACGAATTCCCAAGGTGACAATCCCGTATTCGCCCACAAACAACTCCCGCAACCATTCCCAAGGAACCAGCCACTCAAAAAAGCGAACAACGGGTGGCAGCAAGTAGGTGCCAAACACTGTGTCCTCCAAAAACTCTACCACTGTTCCTGCAGCAAAAATGCCAACGAACTGGTAAAAACCAAAGTAGAGCACCAAAAGGAGGAACAAAGCACCCCAAAAGGGGTGGATAAGGACATCGCTGAGCCAATCGCTAAAGGTTCGTGCCTTTACCTCTTTTTGTCGGATCGCTTGTTGGGAGACGAGTTCGGCAAAACGCTGACGCGTCCGGGTGATCCGGAAAAGAGGGTTACGCTCCCCTATCCCTTGGCTCTCCCGGATGATTTGTTGGATGGCACTTGCCACTCCATGCCCTTCCCGCTCCGCTACCATCGCTTCAATTTCTTCATCCCCTTGCAACAGCAACAGAGCAATTGCCCGCTTGCTGATCCCGTAATCAGCCTGCAACCGCTGCGTTATCTGCGCAATAGCCTCTTCCACTTTTGGATCGTATCGCAGCAAAGGTGCCATGGTGGGCGACCTCATGGATGACCCTCCTCAACTCGGCGATCCCTTGCCCAGTGACCGCCACAACAGGTAAGACAGGGATCTTCAGCGCCTCCGTCAGAGATACAGTGTCTATTTCCAATCCTACCTTGCTGGCTTCATCCATCATGTTGAGCACCAACACTACAGGCAAATCCGCTTCCAACAGTTGAATGGTTAACAACAGCATGCGTTCCAAGTTCTTAGCATCCACCACATGAACAACCACATCAGGGCGTTCTTCAAGGAGCAACCGGCGTGCCACCCGCTCCTCTTCTGAGCCAGGCAACAGAGAATACATACCCGGCGTGTCCACAATCTCGTAGTGGACTCCTTCAATGACCGTGCATCCCCGAAACACTTCTACGGTGGTGCCCGGGTAGTTGGAGACGGTCACATACACCCCAGTCAGCCGGTTAAAGATCAAACTCTTTCCAACATTTGGGCTCCCAACAATGGCAACTCGTTTCTGGGGCGATACATGCAAAGGGCGGTGGCGCTTCCGATGCCACCAACCCAGCAGGCGCAACCCTAAGGAAGGGCAAGGTTGTTTCTCTTTGTCTGTTGCCATTGCTCCTATCTCCTTCCCTTGCCAGCGCCGGCTTCAAGGGGTTTGACAGAAACGCTACCATCTCTCTTTGTCCAAGGTGTCAGGATAAACCCTGACCAAAGATCGCTTCCCACCCCAGCCCATAAACGAAAAATCGCCGCCAAGAGTTAACCTTGGAGAACAATCAACTGCCTCACAGGACGACTCGTTGGGCAAGGTTAAACCAAACGCAATACACGCCCCTTAGCGGTGGCTCACGAAAGAAACGAAGGGCAAACGCTTCAAGTAAAAACGCAAGGGCAACTCCTGAGCAGCGGTCACCCCTATTCGGGGGGTGATAGCCATGTCCTGTTCGCCAAAGGACAAAGGCTCTGTGGCTTCCGCAATCCACAACCCTTCTCCAAGGGTCAAATCCCATCCATCCAACCTCAAGTCAATCGCCATTGCCCGGCACAACCTGCCCGGACCTGTTGCCGGCTTCGGGTCTACTCGCCCCAACCGACGCTGCATCAACGGCAACCCTTCTAACGGCATCAACGCCCGGAGTAGCACCGCGCTGGGCACATTTTCCGGCTCCGTCACCACATTCAAGCAGCAGGCTTGGTGGATGCGGTAGACATACGCATGCCCGGGTGGACCAAACATGCTCTGGTTGCGTCTCGTTTTGCCCCGATAAGCATGGTTGGCAGGATCGTTCTGGGCTAAGTAGGCTTCGGTCTCGACGATTTGCCCAACCGCCAATCCTTCTTCCGTCTCACGCACCAACACTTTGCCCAACAACTCTTTCGCTACGGTCACCGGATCACGCTCGTAGAAAGAGCGAGGTAGAACCTTGCACCACCGCACAGCACCTCACCGCACCGAAGTCATATCCACTTGCAAGGTCACAACATCCTTCAAGGCTTCCTTCACCCGAGGGTCGCTAAAAGTCTTGTGCTCCAACTCTTTGCACGCAATGCACCAAGTTGCCCAGAAGTCAATGACGACGGGTTTACCAGCAAGGCGTGCTTGTTCTACCGCTTGAGGGGTATAAGGAGCCCAAGGGTGTTCCCCTCGCCGCAGCCCAAAAGCGGCTGCCGTCTGGTAAGCGAAATAGAGAGCCGCCAGCAACAAAATCACGCCCATCAGCCGGTTAACCCATAGGTTCCATGCCCCACTGCGCAATCGTTGGACTGCACTAACGAACACCGCCAAGAACAGGTAAGGCAATCCCAATCCCAAAGCAAGAACTACGAAAAGGAGGAACAGCACAAAAGCGTCCAGAAGGGGCGCTAACCCTAAGAGGGCAGCGACAGCCGGACCCACACAAGGCGCAGCCACTACTCCAATCAGCAACCCCATCAAGAAAGCACCCACCAGTTTGACAGCAAACTTCTGTGCACCAACCAACTGAACCCCTGCTTGGAACCCTTTCGCAGCAGATTGCGGAGTCGCAAACTCAAACAAACCAAACATGCTCAACGCCAAAGCAAACAAGATCGCGGTGATAGTGGCTAATACCCAAGGGTTTTGCAACCAACCACTGAAAAGGCTTCGGGTTGCTGCCGCTACAAACCCTAAGGTCCCATACATGACCACCAACCCTAAAAGGAATGCCAACCCCAATGCCAAGCGCCGGTTCCAAAGCCCTTCCGCTTGCCGACCAAAGTAACCAATGACGATCGGCACCATTGGGAAAACGCAAGGACTTAGGTTCATTAAGAACCCACCGACAAACACAAGCAGCAGCAAGAGACCTGTTTGCCCACGACGAAACGCCCCTCCAATGAGGCTGGCAATTCCTTTCGGCTCTTCAAAGGGTTGTTCACCTTTCAAAGCCCTCAACCGCTTCAAGAACTCTTCAGGCGGCTCAAACCCTTCCAACCGTAACTCTTTCCGCTCCTTTCCATCAGAGCCAATGAAAACAACAGTGGGCAATCCACGCACTTGAAACCGTTCCGCTGCTTCTACTGCATACTGCTGCGCTGCGGAAGCAGGGACTGGCTCTTCCGCTAACTCTTTCTGTGCTGTTGGTTCTTGCCCCCCAGTGAGGTCTTTAGGCAACTTCCCGAACACTTCTTCATTAATAAAGCGCACGGGTACTTCTGGTGGAACCACTTTGACAGGCACAGTAACCTTGAAGGTTCGGGGTGGAAAGCAGGCTTTGTCGTCACAGGCTTGGTAACGCAGCGACATGGTCAACTGGTAATCCCCTGGCGCTACCGAATCCCCTACCTGCACCAAAGCCGCAAAAAGTTGCTGCCCTTCGTAAAGGGGCAACTGCCGCCCCAAAATGGTCTTTTCCTCTGTCGGAGGATACCAAACCCGGACAACCGTAAACCCTTCAGGAGCCTCTACTGTTAAGGTCGTAGGGATGAACCCCTCGGGCGGTTGAGGGGCTTGCAGGTGAAACCCCTCCTTTATGCGCGCCACTAACGCCACCCGAAACTGACTCCCCTGCGCTATGCTATCCCGATCCAGCACTGCTTCCCCCGTTACGGCTTCGGGACCTCGAGGCTGCGCCCCCGCAATGCTGGTCATTAGCACCATCAGCCAAAACAACTTTCGCATTGGGATCACCTCGCACAATGCAGATTTTTCGGTAAGTCCCAGTGACCTTTGTTTGCTATTCCGACCCTCGCCCATGCCATGAAAGGAACGGATAGGTTTCAAGGACGATTGGCGTGCGCTTCGCTGCACCTGCATAACGCAAAAGTAGTATCCCTTCGGCACAACACGAAATGCCCCCACGCCATATTGGTATCAGCGTGAAAAATTGTGTCGCAGTGAGAATAAAAGAACTTGACCCGCTCCGCCAACTTACTCTGAGACCATGCCACCTTCCTGCAGAGCCTTGTCTTCCAATTGTGGTTCGCGCCGCTTTAAAAGAAGACCTCCCCGCAGCGAGCTAAAAGATGGCTTGATCCTTTTACCATTTTGAGCGTGGCATATTTGATGCCCATCATCCTCTGCGCTGTGCCGTTCAATTGGGCTCCGTTACCCCTTTTTCGCCGTCATAGAGTGCCAAAGCGCTCGCCTCCAGCAAACTTTGCGGGTTTCTCCGCTGTCAGGGTGCTGAGGCAAAACGCTCGCCGAAATTTGACCAAAGAGTTTTGTTGTCTACACTCCGCCCCATTGAGACGAGGTGTGGCGCTTCGAGGGCTGTGCAGCCATTTCGCTTGCTATTGTCCTAACGAAGCCATGAAAGTGAGCAACGCAGGCAACAGTCAATTATCGGAGCGCTTACTTTCGTGGCGTTCCCTCTTGCTCTCTGCTGCGAAGGGATCGGCAAGGGGCAGCTGGACACGATGTGTTGCAAAATGGGAGCAGCACTTGTGAGAGGAAGGGATGGAGATGAGGCGAAAAGAGGCGTCCACGCAATTTGGGGGTTTGGTGATGGCGATGGTAACATTGACCGGTGTGTTGGTCGCTCAACCCCTTCAGCGCCCTTGGGTAGGGGCAGTGTTCTTTTACTGGTATGAGTGGGACGAAGAGGCGGAATGGGGCAATTGGCTTAACGCAGTGCACAACACACCCCTTAACGGTTATTACGACAACCGAAAACTCAAGGACAATTTCCGCTCCTTGCTGCTGGCTGCTGATTGGGGCTTGACGCACTTCTTCCTCGACTACTGGGGACACGATTGGCGGGGCGAAAATAATGAACCACGCGAGACAACGGTGCTCAAAGCCGCTGAGAAGGTTCGGTCGTTGGGCTACCCAATTTTCATCGGCTACTACCAAGACGGCGAGAACTTTGCGATGCGTGAGTTTTGGCGCAATGTTAGCGAGCGGCGCGACACTTACCGTTGGCTGCGGGATTACGCTCGTTCCCCCGCATGGACTTGGCTGTTTGGCAAACCGTTTCAAATGGTTTATGCCCGCAATGGTGTGCCACAACTGACAATTGACCACGCAGGTTTTCAAAAATGGTTGCGACAGCGCTACGGAAGCATCGAGCGGCTCAACACTGAATGGGGCACGCAGTTCCGCAACTTCTCCGAAATCCGCATGGACTTCAATGCAGTCGGTTTCCAGCGAGCAATGAGCATCGCTTACCAATACGAGCGTTGGCAGCAGGACTGGGCGAAGTTGGAGCAACTTGTTCGTGATGAACTAAAGCTGCCCGGGTTACGCGTGTCGTTGGATGTCGGCTATGCCCCTTTTCGGGGGTTTGGGTTTGAGCGCTTTGCTCGCACTTTTGGCGGACCGCATTCGTATGCAGGCATTTTCGGTCAACCCCATGAGCAAGATGCAGAACGCTTCTTGCAAGCTGCCGTTGCCCGCAAGGTTGGCACGGTGTTCTTTGACCACCTGAAGCACCGCTACTTTGACTGGAACATCCGCGTCCCGGGCACAGCCTATCCGCCTGAGCCGCATCACTTTGATCGCTTCTGGGTCGGCAACTTGATGCGCTTCGTGGATGGCGTGCTACACCTGAGTTGGAACGAATGGTGGGAAGGTTCCAACTTGGAGCCAAGTTTTGAAGGTGGCAAACGCTTCTGCGAAACCAACCTGCTCTACAGCACCCTTTGGCAAATCGTTGATCGGGGCGAGAGACAAGGGGCAAGGTCGACCGGGACATGGAACAAGGGGCAGGGAATGATGGATAGAAGTGTTGGGCTTTTTGTTAATGATTGGATTTTTGAACACGGTGGTGGTGAGGCGAGCGATCTCTACCGTGCAGTACAAGGGTTGCGAGCGGTCAATGCTCCGTTTGACATCGTTTTGCAGAGCGAAGCGACTTTTGAAAACTTGAAGCGTTTTCGCGTTCTCGTTGCCCCCGCTGGTGGCGTGGGGTTCGGTTTCAACGCTGCTGGCGAACCAATTGGGCAAGTTTTGCGCCGTTGGTTGGCGTTGGGCAATCGTTGGCTTCTCACTTCTCAAGGCAGTTTGGAATCCATCGGGCACAAGGTAGCGCAGCAGCAAACCAAAACCTCATCCCCTGTCCCTCACCCCTCGCCCCATCCGTTCAACTTTTTTGCGGATATTGGTGTAGAAGGCGACGAATTTGTGCTGCTGCAAGGGTTTAGTGGGCGGGAAGATTGGGGCAAATTGCCTGAAGGCGCTTTTGGCGCAGGCACTCCCGCCACCGTCCGATGGACACCCGCTATCGGCAACACTACAACGCTAATGCTTCCCGTCCAGCCCAACACCGATTTGCTGCTGCGTTGGCAGGGGACTGCTATTTGGCGCAACCGCATTCGGGTGTTTGTGAACGAGCAATTCGTTGCCGAAGTGGAGATTGGAACTGGTTGGCGCGTTTATGCTGTCCCAATCCCTGCTGCTGTTATCGGCAATGCTCAAGTCGTGGAAGTGCGTTGGGATTTCGCTGCCACCCATGTGCCCGGCGAAAAGGAACCGCAGCGGTTTCCCGGCGAGCAACGAGTGTGCAACTTAGCGTTGGATTGGGTCCAGATTTGCCAACCCGAAGTGCCTGTTGGAGAACGCAAAGGGGTAGCATGGCGACCAACTGGCGAAGCCGCATTTGTCAACCCCTTGGCAGGTTCTTTTCGCGCCCCGTTGCAGCGCCGCCGCGCTGCGGTGCCGAAAGGGCAAGTGATTAGTGTTTACTGCGACGGCATTCCTCGCGACCTGCTTGTGGTTGTCCCCTCCCCCACTGCCCGACCTTCTTCCCTGCTCTTTGTCAATGGCGTTTTCACCGACTCGCCTCGTTGGTGGGCAACGGTTTTGGAGCAGTTAGTGAAGGTGCCGTGCGGCAAGTTCGCTGTCCTTGATGGAAACAAATTGCCTGATCGCCCTGAAGTGATGAGCGCTGCCTTGACGGCTGGTGCCACAAGGTTCCTTTTGGTAGAAAACCGCAGCGGCACGAAGCAGCGACTAAGGTTGCACTCCCCAGTTCCCGACCAACTGCCTGTCTCTGAAATCCTTGCGTTGTCCAAAGATGGCAAGCGCTTTGAGCCTTTGAAAATCCGACGCCTTCCTTTTACCGACGCTGTGGAGCACTACGCTGCTTACCAAATCGTTTTCGCCCCTGTGCAACTTTCGCTGCCGAAATGGACGGTTTTTCCCGGTCAACGCACGAGTTTGCCGATCGCGGTGCGTAACCTAACGGACCAACCGCTACGAGTCACGCTGCGTGTGACGGCTGTGATTGCCAGCATCCGAGGCAAAGGGGTAACGGTGCGGTTGGAGCCAAACGAAAAGCGAACGGTGATGGTGCCTATTGAAGTGCAACCGTTTGCTGACTGGGGATTGAAAACGGTAGTGGTGCAAGGAACATGGAGCAAGGGGCGAGGGAGGCAAGGAACAGCGGTTTGGCTTCGTCCGCTTCTGGTTGGGCGCAACGCATCGGTCCGGTGCTTGACAACAACGGTAACATCGCACACGCCTACCCTCACGCTAATCAACGAACCGACCACACTGTTCGGCGATGTTTCGTGTTGGCATCCATCAAAAGAGGTGCCGGGTGAAACAGCGCAAGATGTGGAAGTGGTTGCGATAGGTTTGACAGAACAGCCCACCATTGTCAAGGTAGGTGATTTGCGGGACAGGGAGCGAAAGCAAGTGTCGCTGCCTGTTCCGTTCTATCGTCAAATCGCAGTTCGTTCTTTGCCCTTCCTCGTCCGCTGGCGCGACAGCGCTGGGCAGCACGAACAGAAGGTCAACCTTGTTGTCGTCCTGTTGCCGCAGCGGTTGCCGAAAAGGCATCCTGACCAAGTTGCAACCGTGTTGGTGCCTGATGGGGAAGCGGTGAGCGGTTTTCCCCTTGCTGTTCGGCTGCCTAAGGGAGTAAACGGCGGCACTTTTGTGGTTCGGCTCCCTGATGGCACTCCACTCCCAACACACACCGACCAAAAGCGACGAACCGTGCACTTTGTTTTACCCCCAATGACGCCGCGATGGCGTGTTGACATTGGAGCGGAAGGGGATGAGAAAGTTTTGCTGCGAGGCTTTAGTTTCCGGGAAACTTGGGCAGAAGGGTTGACAATTCGTTGGCTACCGAGCGAAGGGGTGGAGAGCGTGTTGCAATTGCCAGTTGCTCTTGACCGACCCTATCGGCTACGCTTGCACGGGCAAGCCTTTGGGGCGAACCGAGTGACCTTGTTTGTGGACGAGAAACCTGTTGGCGAATTTGCCTTGCGCCCCGGTTGGCAAACGCTAACGGTGCCGCTCCCTACCCTGCCAGACAAAGATGCCCCTGTTCTGGTTCGGCTCGTTTTTGAGCAAGCACACATCCCCGCTGAAAAGATAGCAGGCAGCACTGATCGACGGGTTTGCAATTTCGCTTTGGATTGGGTAGTGTTGGAGCCAGCTTTTGAAGAGCGAACGCTGTTGCTACCCCTCTGTCGGGCTTCGCCTGAGCAAATCCCGACACCGCTGAGCGTTGAAGCATTAGAAGGAGTTGTGCGTGTAGACAACGGGGCGTTGGAGTTGGAGTGGCGCGCTGATGCGGGCGGCACCTTGACAAAGTTTTTGTCCAAAGCGACTGGGCGCGACTATGCCGCGCAAAGTTTCGGGATTGGCGTTGGAGTGTTTGGTCGCTTTGACCCAAACCGACCAGCTGTGACTACAGATCGGTTCATCCTTGACGAGTTTGTTTGGCAACGGGGGAGCAAAGCAACAGTGAGCCTTGTCGAGCGCAACCCTGTTTGGGTGCTTGTGGAAACAAGGACGGAAGTTGAAGGCGTTAAAGCAGTCCAACGCTACCGCATTTTTGCGGGCAGCTCGTTGATGGAGTTGAGCGTTGTTGCTGCTCCTCCCTCTGCGCTTCGCCATTTGCCACCCGATACCGAGTTGGTCGCTGTAGAAGCTCGGTTGTCAGCGGCTTGGTGGACGAAAACTTTCCCCAACTTTGTTGGCTTGGGTGATCAACCACCAGAAGTTTACGGTGGGCGCATCGTGCACTTTGGTTGGCGGATGGGCGATTGGTTGCCACCTGTGCTCTGTCTGTTTCATCCAAATGACTTGACCGAAACACTTTCCTTGTTGGTTCTGGAGAACGAGGGCATCAATGTGGTGCGGCAAGGCTTTTGGGGCGAACAACGGGGCAAACCCGCTAACAAGCGGCAATTCGCTACTATAGAACTTGTGGCAAAGCCTTATCAGCCTGTCCACACCCGCCTTTGGATCTGGCTGCACGAAGGGCATTACACGGTTGCCCGGCAGCAGCGACAGCACGGGCTTCAACCGTCAACTTTCGTGGTGCCTTGAACGGAAAGGGCTTTTGCTGGAGAAAGGGGCGATGGTTGAATCGGCACGATCAAAGGTGTTTTGTTTGGGTGTCTCGCCAACTCGAGTGTTACAGCGGGTGGTGTGGTTTGCCTTACTCTAACCCCTGTTCTGCTGCTTGGATAGCAGAGAGCAAGGCTTTAGCTTTGTTGACAGTTTCTTGGTATTCTCGTTCGGGCACGCTGTCGGCAACGATGCCAGCACCTGCTTGGACGAATGCGGTGTTGCCCTTGAGCACGATGGTGCGGATGGTGATCGCCATGTCCATGTTTCCGTTGAAACTGAAGTAGCCGACGCTGCCGGCATAAGGTCCTCGTTTGGTGGGCTCCAACTCCTCGATGATTTCCATCGCCCGAATTTTCGGTGCCCCTGAGACGGTGCCCGCTGGGAAGGTAGCACGCAAAGCGTCAAAGATGTCGTAACGGTTCGTGTCCAGTTCACCTTCTACTGTGGAGTAGATGTGCATGACATGGCTGTAGCGCTCGATGCGCATCAACTCGGTTGTTTTCACGGTGCCGATTTTACACACGCGTCCCAAATCGTTACGCCCTAAGTCCACCAGCATGATGTGTTCGGCGCGTTCCTTTGGGTCACTGAGCAACTCCTGTTCCAGCGCAATGTCTTCCTCCAGCGTTTGTCCCCGCGGTCGGGTCCCCGCTAATGGACGGGTGATGACTTTCGTGCCGAAACAACTGACCAGAATTTCGGGCGAACTGCCGATCAACTTCAAATCGCCAAAACTTAGGTAGAACATGTAGGGCGACGGATTGATAGACCGCAAGGCGCGATAGATGTCAAAGGGGGGTGCGTTTACCTGCGTTTGAAAGCGTTGAGAAAGCACCACTTGGATGATGTCGCCTGCAGCGATGTAGTCCTTTGCTCGCTCCACGATGGCTTCAAAGCCTTCTTGGGTGAAGTTAGAGGTCACTTCTGAGAAGGCTCTCGTTGCAGCAGGGGGAAGGGGAGCAGGGTGGAGGTTAGCGGACCGAAGGCGGTGGATGATGCTGTCAATGCGTTCCACGGCTGCTTCGTAGGCTTTTGCTGGGTCTTGGTTGACGAAAGCGTTCACGAGGATACGCATCTTGCGCCGCAAGTGGTCAAAGACGACCACGGTGTCTGCCAACATCAGATAGCAGTCGGGCAGTTCCAAATCGTCTACAGCAAGGTTAGGGAGGCTTTCAAAAAAGCGAACCATGTCGTAACCGATGTAGCCGACGAATCCGCCACAGAAGCGTGGGAGGTCAGGGGAAGGCACGAAACGGAACTGTGCCATTACTTGCTTGAGCCGGTGCAGCGGGTCTTCGCCTTGTTGCAAGCGGTAGACTTGCAAACTTCCGCTTTGTTCCAAGAGCACCGTATCGCCTTTGCTGCGGAAGAGCAGCAGGGGCTGGGTGCCGAGGAAGGAGTAGCGAGCGACATGCTCGCCCCCTTCCACGCTTTCCAACAAGAAAGCGAAATCGCCTTGCGCCAGTTTCAAAAAGGCGGAAACAGGGGTTTCCAAATCGGCGAGGATGTCGCGCCAAACCGGGATCAAATTGCCTTTTTGGGCTAACGCCACAAACTCTTGTTTGCTCGGTTGAACCATCACCACTCTCACCTTCCGCGCTGGGCACTTACCAAGGGTCGGCGTCAAGCGCTACAGTTTTGGCAATGCGCTTTCTATTGTGGCACACCAATGTGGCACACCAAGTCGGATTCAAAGGAGGCGGACAGATGCTACGGGCTGTGCTTTTTGATTTTGACGGTGTTTTGGTGGATAGCGAGCGGTTGCATTACGAGGCATTAGCCCAAGCCTTGAGGGAAGAAGGGATGGACCTCACTTGGGAGGAGTTTCGTCGAGGGTGCATTGGCATCCCTGAACGAGAAGGGGTTCGGTGGGCGCTTCGCCGAAACGGTAGAGATGAAGCAGCACAAGTGGACAAGGTGCTGCAGCGCAAAATGGAACTTTTTGACGCGTGGCTTCCAACCCGATTGCCCCTCATGGACGGGATGCCAGAGGTGGTGAGCACCCTTGCCCAACGGTTTGCGTTGGCAATCGCTTCTGGAGCCTTCCGTCACCAAATAGAAGCGATCTTGGAGCGGGAGGGGCTTCGGTCGCTATTTGCCGTGATTGTTAGCCACGAGGATTACCAAAAAGGCAAACCTGACCCAACCCCGTTTTTGCTGGCGATGGAGCGGTTGAACGAGTTGGTTGATCCACCTTTGCGACCCCACGAGTGCTTGGTAGTAGAGGATGCTCCTGCTGGTGTCCAAGCCGCTCGTGCGGGAGGTATGAGGTGTATTGCGTTGCGCACCTATTTTGGCGATGACCAGTTGCGCGGTGCGGACTTGATTGTGGACAACTTGAAGGCGTTACTCTTGCCTCAAGTATGGGAACACTTTCAAACCCTTCCGCTGCTATAATCCTTGACGGGCTCAGGGGATGGAAAGGGCATGCCCTTTGGCAGGTGTTGGCGATGGTGCAGGAGATGCAAGTAGTGACACCCGAGCAGGTGCGAGAAAATGTGCGGTCTGTGTTAGACCGCATCGCTTGCGCTGCCTTGAAAGTAGGACGCAATCCCAACGAAGTCATTTTGGTAGGAGCAACTAAGTCGGTGGATGTGGAACGCATCCGCGCCGCTATAGAAGCAGGGCTCCAACATATCGGCGAAAATTACGCCCAAGAAGCGTGGGCGAAATACCAGCAGATCGGCGATTGCGTGACTTGGCACTTTATTGGGCGACTGCAAACCAATAAGGCAAAAGTCGTGGTGCGGTTTTGCCAATTCGTCCAATCCTTGGACCGACTGGCTTTGGCAGAAGAGTTGAACAAGCGAGCGGAACAAATAGGACGCACCATCCTTTGTCTGGTGGAGGTCAATGTTGGGGATGAGGAGACGAAAGGAGGGTTGCCCCCGGAGCAAGTGGAAGATTTCCTCCGCCAACTTGCTCCCTTCTCGCACCTTCGGGTGGTTGGATTGATGGCAATGCCGCCCTACCTTCCCGATCCTGAGCAAGTGCGCCCTTATTTTCGGCGAGTTCGGAGCCTGTTTGAACACTTGACAAGTCTTTCGCTGCCTCATGTGGAGATGCGCTACTTGTCTATGGGGATGAGCCACGATTTTGAGGTGGCGATAGAAGAAGGCGCCAATATGGTTCGGGTGGGCACAGCCCTGTTTGGGCCTCGTCCACCCAAGGAGGTGAAGCCGTGATGGGTTGGCTGTCGCGGTTGCTTCGGATGGACCCCATAGACCCCGAGGAGCCAGAAGAGTCAGGAGTCCCCCCACAACAAGGGGGCGTGCTCCGTTGGCGGGTGGTCAAAAACCGGCGCCCCTCTGTCTGGGCGATCACCCCTCGCAAACTGGAAGATGCCGTCCGCGCTGCAGACCGACTGATGGAAGGCTCTGCTGTCTTTGTCAACCTCCAACACATTGACTCCTCCAAAGCCCAACGAATCGTGGACATGTTGGCAGGGGTGAGTTATGCTTTGCGAGGCAACTTTTACGAGATTGGGAAACGGTTGTTCCTCTTCGTACCCCCCAATGTCTCAGCAGGTGGTGACGAGGAAACGATCAAAGCGGTTTCTGCCCTCTTCACAGGGCTTGGAGACAGTGCGGAAGGCAACTTGGAACTTCCAGTGAGGTGAGCACAGTGTTGGATCAACTTGTGTTGCTTGTTTATAAACTGTTCGTTTTCGTGCTGTTGGTGCGTTGTGTGCTTTCGTGGATCCGCCCTGTGCACTATCATCCCCTCGTGCGAGCGTTAGATGACTTGACAGCACCGGTTACCGAACCTGTCTTAGCCCCGATCCGTCGCCTTCTACCGCCTTGGAAGACGGGCGGCTTGGACTTTTCACCCATGATTGCCATCCTTTTGGCTTACATAGCGGTTCAAGTGTTGGTGGCTATCCTACCGTGACCGAGGTGACGGACTTGTCCTTAACGCCTGCCGAAGTCATCCGCTGGCAATTCCGCAGAGCCCTTTGGGGTTATTCGGTGAGGGAAGTGAAAGCCTTTCTGGTTCAGGTCAGTGAGGCGTTAGGGCAACTGTTGGAAGAAAACCGTTTGCTCAAAGAAGAACGGGAGCGCCTTTTAGAGCGGCTGCAAACCTATCAAGCCATAGAACAACAGTTGCAAAACGCTTTGGTTTCGGCTCAAAAGATGTCCGAAGAAATCAAACAACAAGCCCGTCGGGAAGCCGACTTGATCCTCGCTCAAGCGCAGCAAGAAGCGGAGCAGTGGAAGATAGACGCCCGTCGTCAAGTGGAGAAGGCGCTGGAAGAGGTAGAAAGGCTGCGTCAATTGAAGATGCGCTTGCTCGCTGAACTTCGCTGCCTTCTGACCACCTATCTGGAAATCCTGGATCAAGCGGAAGAGAAGGCTCCCTTGGCTCAAGAGCTCAAAGAGCCAAAGGAGCAGGTGGGATAAGGGAAGCGTTAGCGACCGTTCAAACTCAGCGACAATTGCAAGCCCCGAATCTTGACCATGCAAGTTTTGAAATGAGATGAGGGCTGACCCGCCTTGACAGCAAAGGAAATGCGTGCCATTATTGATACCGCCACGAAGGTCAACTTCATTGCTCCGGGGTAGCTCAACAGGCAGAGCGGCGGGCTGTTAACCCGCGGGTTGCAGGTTCGAGTCCTGCCCCCGGAGCCAATCTCCTA
>VAPR01000282.1_pt1 | contig 35743 bp, 31 predicted proteins | sample 3380701 | NCBI WGS metagenome assembly VAPR01 (sample SAMN11536904, study PRJNA540576) | hot springs metagenome | isolation source: hot spring wet sediment | place: Spain: Lobios | collected 2014-01
CGTCGAGCTCCACAGATAAGCGGCGACGATGTCGGTTCGCGCGTCCCCCCACGCAAGCTGCATATACTCGCCGAATGCCACTGCCTCGGGGGGAATTTCATCGGCGACTTCATCCAAGGCCCGCCCTGCCACTCCGGACCGACTCCTGCTCAGCAGCAATTCCTGCGCGCGTCTCCAGGCGTTCCATGCCGAAGTCACATGTATCTCTTGGTCCGGCGGAAGACCCGAGGCCAGAGTGGTTGTGATCGCTTTGTCTGCCAACGACAGAAGCACCGATCCCCGCAGGCGAAGGCTGTCCCGAATCGAGCTCAAATTCTGTGTCGATGGAATCGAGCTCGAGTGGTTTATCAGGAGATAGGCGGCGGGTTGCAGGCCTGCTGCTAGGTAGCCGAGTCGGAAGGCTTCATCCGACATCATTTCGAAGTTACCGGCGCCTACTTCAGGCGACCCCGGCCACTCCGATACATTCGAGGTGGGCGCACATGCGGCACACAGCGCAAGGATGACGGCCGGCGCCAATACCCTAATGTCGATTCGACCGGCGCGCCGGATGAATCCCCGATGTCGTCGGGACATCGACCAATCCGTCGTCACTCGCTTTGTCACGCCGATAAAAAAAGAGCAAGGTGGCGAGGGGGGAAGCCACCTTGCTCTCGATTCAGAGTTACTCGGAGCTAAGCCCCGAACCAGCTCTGAATAACTTGTGCGAACATCATATCCCCGCTGATTTTGAGCTGTCCAGACATAAATAGCTGCATCCCGTCAGCCTTGCCTGCGACCATCCTCAGCCAATTGGGGAAGCTGATCTCGAGGGTAACCCGGGGGTTCTCGCCGGGACCCTCTTTCAGTTCGCATTTGCCGTCGGCGATGTTCATCGAATACGACACGGTCTCGTCGGGCGTGGTGATGTCGTATTGGATCACCGCCGACTGGCCCGCCGCCTTCTCAGGCTGAAATCTCGAGGCCATCGCTTGGAAGATGGGAGACAAGATCGTCTTGTACCCCTGGGTCTTGCCCACTTCGTTGATCTCGTCGTCGGATTTTCCCTCTACCATCGCCGCGAGCTGTTCTCTGGGGTCGCTCTCGCCCATACCGGATCTCCTTCCTTGTGAGATACTGCCGACAATTACTCCCTCTGCGCCCGGCGACCCAGCGAAGCGTAAAGCAGGCCCCTGTGGCGCGGTGGGCTTCTGAGACTATATTTGAATCGCGACTCTCTGTAAAGAGAGGGTAACCGGGTGGTAACAAACGAAGCGACAGGGGACTCCCAAAGGCGGCACCGAGCCGAAGGCTCTGCAGAGGAGAGTCTGGTAGGCAATTTTCTGCTGGGAACCGAAACGCGGTTTCCGGCGGATGCCGTACAACGAAGAATAGCCGACTTTCTTTCGTCGGTCGGCATACCCGAAGAACGTATCGAGCAAGCTCGACAAGAGGGAACGCTCGACGTTCTTGCTCTCGAAGCGTTTCTATTGCCGGGCGAGCACCGCTACACCCTAAAAGAAGCAGCCCGAATCGCCGGTCTCCCCGAAGAGATGGGAAGACGTATCTGGCGCTCGATGGGATTTCCGGCGCCTCTCTCCGAGGACGAGGCGTTGCTGACCGACGAAGACACCGAAATGCTCGCGATCGCCAAGCGCTACATCGACCGCGATGTCGATCCCGAATTGTTGGTGCAGTTCGTGCGAACCGTCGGCGCTTCTCTCGCGCGCATAGCCGAAGCTGAGATAGCGGCGGTCAGGACGATGGGAAAAGGATTGGTGGGAAAAGAGATAGCCGAAAGGATCGCCGGCGCACCGTCGGGGCCGTCTCTGGAAGAAGTGATTGGAGAGGTGCTTCGTAAGCGATTGGCGGAGATAGGCCGGTTGCTGGACTACGGCCACAGGCGCCACCTGGTGTTTGCTGCCAGGCGAGAAGTGAACTGGCAAGCGGGAAGCCGGGCCGGAGTGGAATCCGGAGTGGTCGGCTTCGCCGACATGGTCGGATTTACCGCTCTCAGCCAACAACTCGATCCGGTGGAGTTGGCGGCCACGGTGGAGAAATTCGCTTCGGTCGCCTACGACCTGATCGCGGCCCGGGGCGGACGGGTGGTCAAGATGATCGGCGACGAGGTCATGTTCGTTTTCGAAGACCCGGTTTCAGCGGCGCGGGCAGCGCTCGATCTCGCAGAGGCTCATTCCGAAGACGAGAATCTCTCGTCCGTGAGGGTCGGGCTGTCCTCCGGCGATCTTCTGGTTCTCGACGGCGACTACTACGGTCCGGTGGTCAACCTTGCAAGTCGAATCGTCAACATCGCTCTTGCCGGAACGGTGATCGTCTCCGAGGAGGTTTACAAGGAACTCAAGGGGTATGAAGAGTTCGTTCTGCGACCGATGCGTCTGAGACGTCTGAAAGGAATCGGACTGGTCCGGCTCTGGGTGCTTCGCCGACCGGGCGATCAACGGCCGTTTACTCCGCAAGATCTACGGCAGATCGGTACTCAGGCCGTCGCAGAGATTTTGGGAGAGGGAATCTGAATCACGATGCGGCTTGCGACATGGAACGTAAACGGCATAAGAGCGCGTCTCGAGCGGGTGCTGGAATGGCTGGAGGCGCGCGACCCCGACATTGTCGCCATACAAGAACTCAAGACTGACGACGACAACTTCCCCTACGACGAGCTGAGGAAGTCCGGAAGATACGTTCTTGCTCACTGTCAGAAGGGCTGGAACGGAGTTGCGATTCTGTCCAAGGAAAAGCCGATCTTGATCGAGGAGGGGTTACCCGGATTCGCCGATTCGGGCGCCAGGTTGATAGCAGCTGAGGTGTCGGGAATCAAGGCGGTAAGCGTTTACGTGCCCAACGGCAAGGACGTCGATCACCCGGATTACGAAAAAAAGCTGGCCTGGATGGACGGTCTTCGCCGTTATATAGCCGATACTTTCGACCCCGCCGATTCGTTGTTTGTCGGGGGTGATTTCAACATCGTACCCCAAGACATCGACAGCTACGACCCCGAAGGGCTCGCCGGTACTATTTTTCACACCGACAAAGAACGTGAGTCATTCGGGGCTCTTTTGGAGTGGGGACTCGTGGACGCTTTTCGGGCCGCAAACCCCGAGACCCAGTTCTTCACCTGGTGGGACTACCGCGGGGGAAACTTCCACAAAAACCTCGGCCTTCGCCTCGACATGATTCTTCTTAGCAAGCCCTTGATCGACCGCGTCGACTCGGTTTGGGTCGACAGGGACTTTCGGAAGGGGAAAAAGCCGTCGGACCATGCCCCGGTGATCGCCGACCTCACCTGACCTGAAGGAACTTCTCGCTTTTACCAATTCATTTCTTCGCCGAGGCGCTTGAACCGAATCGAAGGAACATGGAATCGGTCAATCGGGATGGGAGGATCCGTCCCACCTCCGCCGCCCAGGCAGGGATCGTAACCCGGTACCTGGCTTTCGGGTGCGAGTCGACGGCCGCTCTGTAAATCGTCTCGGCGACCGAGTCGGCGCTCTTGCGGAAACGATCGAGCGCGCTTCGAGTCACCTCGGAGAATCGCGAAATCTCTTCGGCTCTCTTTGGATCTTCTGCTTCGAGCCGCGCTGTGATCCTGGAAAGCTCCTCCCTCGAGCGGTCGCCAAAGGACGTCGCTATCGGACCTGGTTCGACTATCGAGACCCTTATTCCGAAACGCCTGAGTTCTATTCTGAGCGCGTCGGAGAGAGCTTCGAGAGCGAACTTGGACGCACAATAAGCTCCCAAATTCGGGGTGACGATGCGACCGGCGGCTGAGGAGACATTGATGATGCGCCCTCGGCCGAGCTCTTTCATGTCGGCTACGGTCGCCCGGATTACCCTGTGAACTCCGAAGACGTTGACATCGAAAAGATCGATCAAGTCTTGAGTCTCCAGAGTGTCGACGGGGGCGGGGATTCCGTATCCCGCGTTGTTCACTACGATCTCGATGGGTCCGAATGCATCCCGGGATTTCTGGACGGCCGATACGACGGATGCTTCGTCGGTTACATCGCATTCGACCGGCAAAAACCGGTCGGCGGCATTTCCGGCTATGAAGTCGAGATCCCGACCTGCGGCTGCGACGGCGAATCCTCTGGAGTAGAAGTACTCGGCGGTCGCCTTGCCGATTCCTTTGGTGGCGCCGGTAATGAAGACGCATGTAGGTTTGCTCTTGGCCATCTGCTCAGAAACTCCTTTGAATTGGGCGGTATTACTTCGTGAACGAGACGATACCGCGATCCGACCGGGAGGGTGAATGCCTAGAAACATGGATAAATGGCTCGGCGACGGTGGCATGCCTTTGCTGGGACAACTGGGAGTGCAAATTTCCAGTTACGAGGAAGGCCGGGCTATCGCGTCCTGGGCTCCCACCGAGCTTTGTTGCAATCCTCAGGGATTCGTTCAGGCGGGTACGTTCGCTGTTGTACTGGACGCCGTCATGAATTTCGCCGTACTTTCGAGCCTCAAGCCCGGCGAGACAACCGCAACGCTGGAGATGAAGATTTCCAACTTGCGTCCCGCCAAAGAGGGCGACCGTCTGTCTGCGGAAGGAAAAGTAGAGAGATTGGGTTCGGCCGTCGCTTTCACTTCCGGAACCGTAATTGACGAAGCCGGAAGATTGGTGGCTCAGTCAACCGGCACTTTCTTTCTGAGAAGGAAGGCCAAATCTGGGAGCGCCGGAGGCGCTTAGAGCACTGAGAGCGCTGGGAGCGTTGGGAGCGCCGGAAGCGCTTAGTCGCCTTCCTCGCTGAACAACGCTAGTGACGCGGTAAAACCGTGCAGGAAGTTCTTGTTTCCGACCGGACCTATCTCTCCTGCGCAGAAAAATCCGGCGAGAGGAATTTGACCGAGCGACTCTGCTACGACAGAGGCGTCATGGTGGGGAGTACCGAAGAATCGAGTCCCGCGTCCGTTGCAGGTAAACAAAAGCGCTGCGTCGGCTCGTTTCCCTTCCAGAAGGGAAACCAGCTCGTAATGAGACGCCTCGGCGTCTCTTACATGAAACTGTACGGTCCTACCCACTTCGATCTCGTCTCCGACTGCAATAGCGCCTGTTTCCTGATCTGCCGCCACCACGTTGCGGATTACGAAATCGCCTCGTTCGAACTCGGCCTGGTTTTCGTCCGCCGCGTATCCGATGTGCAATCCCCTGAAGGCGAGCTTGATTCCCTCCGGACGCAACGAAAATGATTCTTTGAGACGCTCTGTGGCAGCCCTCCCGCCGAGTTCGTAGATGACGTTGGCGTTCGCCTTGGTGACGACGTAGGGCTTGCCTATGGGACTGCAACCCTGGGACACGACGGTATCTATCGTGACTCCGCCCAAGATGGCGCCTACGGCGCCCTCTGAAGTTATGGTCCGATCCAGGATGAGCTTGTTCTGGCCCGGAGCTCTCCCTGCAGAAGCCATGCCTCCAATCATTCGCATGGAAGGATGGCGCCTGTTTATCTGATCCAAAAACGCAGCGACCGGAAAGCTGAAAGGATCGGCTAACAGAAGCGTAAATGCGTTTTCAGGAACGGATTTTGGCCAACCCAGAAGAGCGATGTCGTCTCCTGTAGGAACCGCCTCTAACAAGAGCGGATGGACTGTCAGCTTTTCGGAACTGATACAGAACATCGCAATACCAGGACCGTCCTCGAATTCGGTGGAACCGCCTATGACTCCTTGGGCGGAGGCGCCGATCAGTGTTTTCGGTCTCAAAATCTCATGGCAGGTGTCGACGATTTCTCTCGCCGCGCTCGAGTGATACTCACTGAAAAAAAGAACGGCCATGTCCGGCGACGCGTTCTCGATGGCGTCCATGACCTGACCGAGAACTTCGCCGACCGCAGCGGCTGGATCGGGATGGCTAGAGATACCGGAGGCGTACAGGGGCATGGAACCTTCCATTCGAGTACCCGGCGCGCCGAGGGCTTCGGCGCGACTGAAGATTACGCTACCGCTCCGGCTTTAGAAGTCCCAAAGAAATGTCCCGAATCTTGAGGCGGGAGGCCGCCCTGATCATCAACAAGGAAAGCGGCTCTATATATCTGCAAGACTGTATCGGCCCGGCATCGGCCGCCTCGAAGCCCGCGTCTTCGATGAGTCCTTTGACGATCGGCTTGGTTTGATTGTCGCCGCCGCAGTAAAAAACCACCGGTCTTTTGCCACCGTATAGCTCGGGGCCGCCGGCTATAACCGTTGCCGGCAAAGAGTTGAATGCGGCAACAACCGTGGCGCCGGGGGCCAACTTTGCAATTTCTTCCCCGGCTGAGGTCGTATGACCGATTTCGAGTTCGCCGTCTTCTCCGATAGGATTGACGGTTTCGATGAGAAGCTTGCCCTCTACTTCGCCCATCAGCGAGATAGCCTGGGGAACCTGTTGCCACCTGGCAGCCAGCAAAAGCACCTCACAAGCGGCCACCGCTTCGGCCGGGGTTCCCCAGGACCCCAGATCGCCTAGTTCGGAAGCGAGGCGCCTTAGCTTTTCTTCGCTGCGTGAGAAGGTAAAGAAGATGTGATGTCCTCTGGCGGACCACTTCCCCGCGAGCGCCAGCCCTATCTGACCCGGCCCCACGATTGCGATTTTCAGTACACTTACCTCCCTCGCTGCGGCAGCTACGTAGCTACTTGCTCTGCTCATTTTGCTCGAGAAAATCGAGCGAACGCTAGTTTGGAAGCCTTGTCATCGGTAGCGATATCGTGATTCGCACCGATCGGCGCCGACCTACGGGGTGAAGCTATTGCGCGACGATGAGACACTCGGATTGGAAAATCGACCGCGGTTTCACGATTTCTACGAAGGGCGCTATCTCCGTCAGATCCGGTATATGCCCGGATCGAACCCACTGAAGGACTGGGTATTTTTCAATCTGGTGCAATCCGGTGTTATGGGAGAACTTCGCAGGGCGTTGCCGCCTCAGGGTGTGGTGGTCGACCTTGCGTGTGCAGGAGGGATCGCCTGGCTTTCAAGTCGATGGAAGGCAGTAGGGATAGATATATCGTTCGGGTCCCTCCGCTTTGCCAAAGAGATTTATTCCCTTGCAATACAGGCCGACGTTCAGCGGTTGCCGTTGGCCGATGAGAGTGTCGATCTGGTGTGGGGGAGCTACTTCTTCGAGCATTTGTTGCCGGCACAAAAAGAACGCTGCTTAGAAGAGATCGTGCGCGTACTGCGGCCCGGAAAGAAGTGCGTCCTGCAGTTCGATGTTCTCTCCGAGAACCGACTCACTCGATTCGCTCTCAGGGATGCCGACCGATTCCGTCGAGGCTTTGTAGAAAACGATGGTCACGTCGGTCTCGAGCCCCTTCCCGACAATCTGGATCGAATAAAAGCGAAAGGGCTCGAAGTTGAACGGGTGCGCAAATTCGGGGCTACTTCGTTGCAGTATTTGGCGACTTACAACTGGCTGGCGCTGGGATACGCCGACATCGACAAGCGCGTGGCATTGCTCAAACGCATCACCGATTTTCTATCGAGATCGAGGGCGGGGCTGTACTACGAATTCGCCGTTACCGCATTCGATCGCCTGATCGGTCCTTTTTCGAAGCCGGAGAACGCCACCAGGGCGATTGTCGTAGCGACCAAGCCGGGATAGCGCTCGTTCTATTTGCCGTCGTTTTTGACCAGCGGAGGGGGAGGGATTCGAACCCTCGAGGCGGCTTTACCCGCCAACCCGCTTAGCAGGCGGGCGCCCTAGACCGGACTAGGCGACCCCTCCTTGCCAACGTATTCGGTACGAGCAGTACAACACTCTAAGGGCTGAATCGCTCGAGATTCGAATGTCTTTGGCGCTTGTATCTCCAATTCGGGACTGAACTAGTAGGCCGGCACTAGTTCTAGATGCAGACCGCCCTTTTAGTGGATATACTCACGCGAACGCAGCGGATCGGTGCATTTATATACACATGGCGCTCCGAGAATCTATTTCAACCGAGCCCGAGTCGAGTTTGCCCTTCCTGGCAGATGCGCCGGAGCGGGACTGGCCGACTGTATGGGCAGTCGTCCTCAATTGGCGAAATGCCGAGCTGACAGTCGACTGCGTGCGTTCGCTGGAGAAGTGCGGTTATCCGAATCTCGAAATTCTTATCGTCGACAACGGTTCGAACGATGGAAGCGCAGAAGATCTGGAACGGATGTTTCCCTTTCATCATCATCTGCGACTTCCGCTCAACTTCGGATATGCAGGAGGAAACTCGGCGGGAATCCTCAAGGCACTCGAAGACGAAGACGCCTTCGCCGTTTTGGTTATCAACAACGATTGCATGGTTACCGAGGGGTTTCTCTTCCCGCTGGTGTCCGAACTTCTCGATCATCCGACCACTGCGGTGGCGGGGCCGGTACAGCTCGTCTATCGAGACGAGACGCTCGCCGAGGCTAACGCAGGATCTCGCTTCGACATGTGGCGGGCGCGTGTTATCCCGGACGGTCTGAGCGGTGAGACGCCACCGGCGCCGGGCCAACGAGTCGAGGTTGGGTTTCATTGCGGTGCGTGCGCTCTTTACCGCGCAGAGAGCCTCAGGGAAGTCGGAACTTTCGATCCCAAGCTTTTCCTCTTCGGCGAAGAATCCGATTGGTCGTTCAGGGCCGCAAGGGCCGGATGGAAGACGGTCGTGGTTACAGCATCTCAAGTTCTTCATTTAGAAAGTCGCTCTACATCGACCGTTCCACTAGCTAAGACGTACTACATCTGCAGAAACACCTCCTGGTTGATTCGGCGTCACGGAAGTTTTGCTCAAATCGCGCTTCAGGTTCTAAGAACGGTCTTTGGACGAAACGCTCGATCGGTCTTGGGCAGGTTGCTGGAAGGAGATGTCAGGCTGGCGTGGGCTACCCTTCGAGGGTCGCTCGAGGGGTTGTGGGGCGATGCCGGCCGGGGCAGATATCCAGAGGAAGCAGCATTCCATCAGGCTTTCGAACTTCTATCCCTCGACGGTTCATACAGGCAAGCGTTGAACGAGGAGCGCGACCCGGCCGGAGAGACGCTTGCGGTTCGAGCAGTCCGCTGAGTTCTGTGGCGCGTTTTATCTGTATCCGGCCATCGCCAGAGAGGAGAGCAGCAAAAGCCCGCCGGCTGTGACCATCCACGCGCCTATGACGATGGCAACGAATGTGATGGACGCCCCCGGAAGCAGGATCAACAGAGCGCCGAGCACAGCGGCAACAAATCCTCTAAGAAGATAACGGCCGGGGCGCGCCAGATACGCCGTAAGAGTTGCGGCGGAGAGCATCTTTATCGCGCCTCCGAGAACCAGCAGCACTCCCAGCATCAAGGCGAGCGCCCGAACCGATGTGTCCGGAATCAAAAGAAGAGGGAGCCCAAGAGCGAAGGCCCAGAGAGCTTCGAGAGCGAAGACCGCCCATTCATAGCCCACCTTGAGCATCACGAGCGCCGAGATGGCAAGGACGAAAGCGGAAACGGTGAGGATTAGGCCGATCGCTGTAGCGGCAACGCGCACTGATATCTCGGGCCAGAGAATCAAGGCGATCCCCCCGGCCGCCAGCACAAGACCTGCCGTCGCCGGTAACCACCAAAGGTCGAATCTCGAGTCTGTCGATGCTTCTATGTCCATGATTTGCTCACATCCGCATCCGCTCAGTGCATGCGACTCCGGGGCTTTGAATGCGAGGTATAGGAGCGACTCAAGAATCTACGAACTGTTTCCGGCTTGCAAGTTTTGGACGTGGCCACTCCTGGAAAGGTCGATCCGATTCAGGCAGGGCAGCCCCTAGAATTCGGGCGGAGGGATGGCCGAGCGGACGAAGGCGATGGTCTTGAAAACCATTGTGGGGCAACCCACCGGGGGTTCGAATCCCTCTCCCTCCGCTTGGCAAGACCGGCGGCTTTTGAGTCGAAGCACCATCGACGTTCGAGCCGGATCGCGGTCGGACCCCAAGTCGAGGTGCCGCAAAACGTCCTTCGGAGACGCGCCTCGAGCTACGTAGAATACGCTCGACTGAGGGAGACGTTTCTTATCGGTGAAACGTCATTCGCGCTCGTAGCTCAATCTGGACAGAGCATCTGACTACGGATCAGAAGGTTGGGGGTTCGAATCCCTCCGAGCGCGCCGACTGCGACCGAGCTCTAGGCAAGAAGGTTTTCGAGTGACGGCCGGCCGCCCTCCCTGTCGACTCGGCTGCCCGCGTATCCCACCACCGTAACCAGGGCCGGATAGCCGGCGTTCACTCGATGGCCTTGTCGATTTGGCTGCCCGCGTATCCTAGCCGCGTAACAGCTAAGTCCACGCTCCGTCCGGTTTTGGGTCGGGATATACTCCTCCCAGACCCCCAGTCGCTCCAGAGGTTAGGGGATGGTCGGGGCTCTTCGACGAGCGCTCATTACGACAGTTTTCTTCACCGCTTTTCTCGCAGGCGAGGAGATTGTGTCTGCCCCGGCGACGGCGGCGCCGGGATGGAACACAGAGACCCTCGATTATGGAAACTCGACGGGTAACTGGTCCTCTACGACTTACTATCCCGTTTTCGAACAACACCACGTATTCAACCAGGGAATGGAGGCCGGGACGCCGGTTCTGCGACATGGATGGTTCCAGCCCGGTTTCAGCTCATGGAAGTTCGAAACCCTCGATGCCGGGATTTCTACCGGAACCGACACGGTCACCGTCGTATACGGCAATCAGCACCATGTCTTTACGCAGGGGCTCATAGATCCCGACTTTGGGATTACGGCGCTGCGCCACGGGTGGTTCGACCCCTCCGTCGGGGTATGGCAGTTCGAAACTCTGGACGAGATGGTGAGTTCGGGTAGCTCGCCGGCTACGGCCGTCTTCATCGGCCATCTGGAAGTCTTCAACGATGCCCGTTCGTGGCTGATGAACTACCCGGGAATCCGTCACGGCTGGTATGACGGTACCTGGCATTTCGAGTCGCTTGACGGCGCGCTGCTGTCCGGTGAGGAAGGCTCGAGCGGTTTGGTCAATGCTGCAGCGGTCGCCCCCGACGGAAATCTCAATGTTTTCTCATACGGGTGGTCCCCTGGAAGTCAGGAGATGCCGGTGCTGCGCCACGGATGGTTCGACCCCGCCGTCGGGGTATGGCAGTTCGAGCGGTTTTCCTTGTACCACCCTCAAGTTGCCCTTGCTTCTTTCAACGGGCACTTCGAGGTGTTTTTGATCTATCCGGATTTTCCGGAGGCGCCTGCTTTGTACCATGCGTGGTGGGACGGTCAGGCCTGGCACTGGGAGTGGCCCGGCGACTTACCCAGCCAAGAGGGCGCCACCTGGGACCTACGAATCAGGCCGTCGGCGACTGCCTATCCGATGTTCGGGGGCCAGTTACACGCCTTCTATGCGGCCATGGACGGAGCGACCGAGGTATTGCGCCACGTCTGGTTTTCCAACACCTAGATTCTCACGGGCCCTGCGCTCGCGTAGAGCGGGCTTTTATATGACTAAAGCGACAGGCGGATGAATCTTCCGACAGAGATACGCCGTCGCTGCTGTTGCGAACAGTAGCAAATACCAGGGGGCGCATGATAAGGGGCCGGAGGCGTCTGAACCGTCCGGTAGTGCCGAAAAGGGGCGTGCAATCATCTTTTTGCAATTACAGTAAGCGGCGATCGGAAATCTTTCGGCCGTATGCCGGTCGCCATGGCCTATAGTCGGATACCAGAGATCGAGCGTCTAAGACCGCCTCAGGGCTTCCTATGATGATGCTAGAAAAGACCGACCTACGATGATCCGACAGCTTCTAGCGCGGCGCGAACTTGTATGGTTCTTCGCCATCCGAGATATCAAGGTGCGCTATGCGCAGACGGTTTTCGGAGCGCTGTGGGCGCTTTTTCAGCCCCTTCTTCTGACCGCTGCAGTCGCCCTTTTGATCGGTCGACTCGCCAAAGTAGCGGTGCCCGATGTGCCTTACTGGGCCTTCGTACTCGGCGGACTGGTGCCCTGGCTTTTCTTTGCCAACGGAGTGGGGCGCGCTTCTGAGAGCCTGGTCATCAACTCCGCATTGATCGAAAACGTCTACTTCCCCCGCGTCGCCATTCCGCTCGGCTCAGTTCTGGCTTGGCTGCCCGATCTCGGTATCGCGATAGTAATCGTTGCGATCGCCGCCGGAATCGCCGTGGGTCCGTCGATATCGGGGATGCTGATTCTTCCCGCCTTTATCGCGCTGCTTCTGGGGTTCTCAGTCGGAGTGTCGTTGTGGACTTCCTCGCTCAACGTCGCTTATCGGGATGTTAGAACTGCGATCCCGTATCTGCTCCAGGTGGGCCTATTCGCCAGTCCGGTCGCATATCCGCCGCAGGTTGTGCCCGAGCGATGGGCCTGGCTTTACGAATTGAACCCCATGGTCGCGATCACATCGGGATTTCGCCACGCACTGTTGGGTACCGCATTGCCGGGTGCGAGGGCGGTAATCGCCGCAGTGGCGGTGACGTTGGCGATTGCATCCCTTGGTGCAATTTACTTCGGAAAGGTAGAGGGATACTTTGCCGACATCGTCTGAGGCGGGAGAATTCGCCGTTCAACTCGAAAAAGTAGGGAAGGCGTACCGAATCGGCAGATCCCAAGGACTAGACCCGCGCTACCGCACTCTTAGAAGCGAACTAGCCGGCGCATTCAAGCGGTTGGCGTCACGAAAATCTCGCATGGACCAAAGCGAGAGAATTTGGGCCGTACGGGATGTATCTCTTCGAATCCGGCCGGCAGAGCGGGTGGGAATAATCGGTCGGAACGGCGCCGGCAAGTCCACTTTGCTCAAGCTCATATCGAGGATAACGATTCCTACAGAGGGTAAGGTGCTCACCGTAGGGCGGGTGGGGACTTTACTCGAACTGGGGACGGGATTCCATCCGGAGTTGACCGGGCTCGACAACGTCATCCTGGCCGGCGCCATCCTGGGGATGAGCAGAAAGCGAATCAGAGAACGGCTGGCCGATATAGCCGAATTCGCCGGTGTAGAAAAGTTCATGAACACCCCTGTAAAGCACTTCTCCACCGGGATGTACATGAGACTCGCCTTCAGCGTCGCGGTTCACTTGGACGCCGACATCCTTCTGGTCGACGAGGCGCTGGCTGTGGGCGATGTGGACTTTCAAAGAAAGTGCGTGCAGCGAATGGAAGAGCTGGCGCTGGGAGGGCGAACTGTGGTGTTCGTGAGCCACAGCATGCCCACGGTAGCCCGGCTGTGTCCGAGGGTAGTGGTGATGGAATCGGGCCGGGTTGTCTACGACGGCCCGAGCCAGGAAGCCATCAGCGCTTATCTGGGATCGCCCGAAACGTCGCCCCTCAGGCGCTCGTGGAACGACTTCGATTCTGCTCCCGGAGACGAGGCGATCAGGCTCCAGAGCGTGGAGATCGAGCCCACGACGGAAGCTTCGACCCTTGATTGGGCGCGCCCGGTCCGTGTAAAAGTCGCGTTTTGGGCGAGGAAGCATCAGGGGGTGCGCGCGCCGGTGCTCCGGCTCGGATTCCGCAACGGAGAGGACATCTTGATTTTCCGTGCGGAAAAAGAGATCGATCTGGAGGATTTCGGCGGCGGCGACCCTCGTTTGGTGAGGGTGGCGTGCGTGGTTCCGCCCTTTACGTTCGCACCGGGCAACGTGCACGTAAACGTGGCCATCAAGCGTTCGGCCGACGGGGAATTCTCCGTTGCGGAGCCCCGGGTGGTAACCGCTTATGTCTCCGAGCCGCAGGGCTCTGCCGAAGATGGCGCAGGGTCGGTCGTGAGCGGCGGGGTAGTGAGACCCAAGATCTCCTGGGAAGCGGAGTCGGGATGACCGAAGCTTGCCGGCGGAGTCTTCTGTCCCAAAGCGCCGATCGCAAGACGCCGCCTCGGTAAGCATCGCCTTTCTACGTTTTCGGCCGAATCTTCGCTCAGAGATTGTCCTCGGAGGTCTGCTTGTAGCGCTCCAGAAGGGCTCGATAAAGACGTTCGACTGCAGGGTCCAGGTCGTAAGCCCGCGGCGCATAGGAATGCTGAATCTCGGGGATGTGCACGTCCGAGACGGCTTTTCCGGTCAGCCTAGAGAGGATCGCAGGGATCGTGTCGGGCTCGTCGAAACAGAAGTAATAACTCCGGGACCCGCAGGCGTCGAGGGCCTCTATGAGAATCTTGTTGTATACGGCCCACAGCGAGATACCCGCCTCGAGCGGTATTCCGTTCCGGATGAACAGCGATGTGGCCACATGGAAAGGGTGTCGGAATATCGCCAGCTGAAGGGCGTCCGGCGGAACCAATTCCTGCCAGCTAGGCCAGAAAAGGACGGCGCGAGGGTCTTTGAATCCCCATGCGGGCGCGGCGCGAGCGCGTTCGTCTAGATAGCGGGTCGCCCAGGCCCGCTCGTCACGATCGAATCTCAGAGCGCCGTCGATCTTTCTGTGGTCCCATCTCAGATTCCGCTTTCGAAGAGCGCTGTCGTGGAACTCGACCAACCTCGAGTCTTCGAAGTGTCCGGCCGGGTTAGAAGAGTTCGCCGGTATCAAGTCCTCCCCCATGTGATACCCGTTGGCTTCGAGGAGATTTGCAAGATAGGACGTACCGGACCTGTGCATACCGAGAACGAAAGCCGCAGAGGCCGGCTCGGGCCAGGCCAGCTGAGCGCCGGAATTCGAACTTCTTTGCAGTGAGGACTCTTCGGTCAACGGCCCGTTCTTCGGTGTGAGCTACGACGCCTAAGTTGGGCGATGCGATAGGTCGTTTCCGATGAAAGTCCGGCAAGCATGCGCCGACGACGCCTCGAGGCTTGCTGCAGTATGTCGGCTATAGATTTTCCGTCTCTCAATGATCCCGAGTCGCCGGGCGAGGCAGTCGTCTTTCCGGATGAATGTCTTCGACGATCGCTTCCGGAGATTCTGCCTATCAGCGACTCCAGTCCATCGATCGATTTGCCGTCCCAGACCGAGACCGCATCGCCCGCCTTGCCGTTGTTCAGCCAGGGCTCGGTCTGCAGGGAAATAACGGGTATGTTGGCGCCGAGGAGTCGCGGGATCCTTTCGCACCACTCGAGATCGCTCCACTTGTGCGGAAGATGCCCGCACACGCCTATTACAGAGTCGGATTGGCGGGCGGTCGCTTCTATCCCCACCCCGCCGCCGAAGTCGAACCACACGTTGTTATTCAGGGCGCCGGTGGACTCCGCTTTGGAGATGGCTTCCCGAAGCGTAGAGAGTTCCTCGGCATCGTAGGGTTCGAGACCCAGCCGGGCGAATACGAGGTGGACCGGCCGATTCCTGAATCGAAGCGCAGAAACCGCTTCTATCCATGTGAGGGGATCGGAGGTGTTGGTAATTTCCCCCGCCCAAAGAAGGATCACAGCGTCTCTGGGGATATCGAATACGCTCGCCGCGCATCCCGTGGATTAGGCGTAGCGGCGCCTGTGGGCGGAAAGGCGCTTTCTGCATTTACGTAAAGGCAGCCGTCCTCGGTCGGCAGAAGGGAAGAGAATTCTGCCCGCGTCGCCCGCCCCCTTGCGACTTCGAGCAGCGCCGAGCACTGCCGGGAGGTGAGGCAGAGTACGGCGTCTGCTAGCAAAGCGGCTCTTTGAAGTCTTCTTACTCTGGCGGCTTCCTGATCTTCTTGGGGCGAGGACTCCGAGAGCGAACAACGCGCGAGGTCGGTTACGAGAGGCGGGGCCGTTGCATCGAAGATCAGGGGCGGGGACGATCTTTGAAGCATCAACCAGGGCAGCAACCTCAGTTCCGATGCGATGATCGAGTCTGCCTCACGTATCGATGCGCGCAGTTCTACGATCCCTCCGATTCGAATCCTGTCGTCGGATAAATCCGGCAGGGTCGCGCCGGGGTGTCGGTAGACGAAGACGCATGAATGCCGGGAAGGCTGCAACCTGTCTGCCCATGCGAGATAGCGGGCGACGTGGCGCTCGAGGGTGCGTTCTGAAAATTCAGGGGCTATGAAGAGAAGCGAAGACGCATCCATCACGCACCAAATAATCACACCTCTCGAGGAGCGTTCCCAGCACAATGTTGATCGTTTCCGAGGACGAAGTCGCCGTTCGGACGTGTGAGCGTTTATTGCTCGGGCACGACCGCAACGGCCGCCCGAGGACGGACGCAGGCGCCGTCCGGCAGGCACCTCTATCGAGCGAATGTAAGGCTTTTGCCATGTCGGTTGATCTCGCGCTGGTTCACGACTATCTAACTCAACGCGGCGGCGCGGAAAGAGTAGTGCTCACTCTCGCCAAAGGCCTCGGAATCCCGAAGATCCACACCTCTTTTTACGATCCCGCAAGAACCTACGAGGAGTTCGCGCAGCTTGAAGTCGTCGCCTCGAAGCTGAACAAGATCGCGGTCTTTCGACGGTTCCACAGGGCGGCGCTTCCCTTCTACCCGGCGATCTTCTCGCGTATGCGTATCGAGGCAGCCGTGACGATTTGCTCTACGAGCGGATGGTCGCACGGCGTACAGACGACGGGCCGCAAGGTCGCTTACTGCTATGCGCCTGCTCGGTGGCTCTATCAGACATCGCGGTATTTGGGCTCGCGCTCTCTTTTGCGCCGCGCTTCTCTCGAGGTTTTGAGGCCTTACCTTGCCGCATTCGACAGGCGAGCCGCGGCCTCGGTGGACCGCTACGTGACGATCTCTAATGTGAGCGCCCGGGCCATACGAGAAGCTTACGGAATCGAGGCCGAGGTACTGCATCCTCCGCCCGGCATCGAACCCGAAGGCGAAGCCTCGCCGCCCGATGCAGTGGCGCCCGGTTTCGTTCTTTGCGTATCGAGACTTCTTCCATACAAGAACGTCACGGTCGTTGCCGAGGCATTAGCTGCGCAGCCCGACTGCAGGCTTGTGATCGTCGGCTCCGGACCTCTCGAAGCCGAATTGCGAAAATTCGCCGAACGGGCGTCCAACATAGCGCTGATCCCTCATGTGAGCGACGAACAGCTCCGATGGCTTTATAAGAATTGCCGATTTGTCGTGTCGGCCTCCTATGAGGATTTCGGTTTGGTTCCCCTCGAGGCTGCTTGCTTTGGAAAGCCGGCTGTAGTGCTTCGATGGGGTGGCTTCCTGGACTCGGTCGTCGAAGGCGAGACGGGGCTCTTTTTCGACTCACCCGAAGTCACAGCAGTCGCAAAAGCCGTACGGGAAGCGCTTGAACGTAGTTGGAATGAAAAAACTATCCGTTCTCACGCCGATAAATTCAGCAGGAAGCGATTCATAGCACGATTCGAAGAGATCGTAAGAGAGGAGGCAGCGCTCCTTTGAGGGATACAAGCGGCGCAGTCGAGGACGACGTCGTGGCGACTTCCGGTCACGAAAGAGTGCGAGTGTCGGTAGGGGGCGCCGACCTCGATCTTATGAGCGCCCGAAGTTTCAGGGAGTCGATCGAAACGAAGCTCTTTTCCGAGCGGGGAAAGCCGCTGTTGGTTTCTTTCGCCGACTTCGAGCATCTCTATTACTTCGGGCTCGATTCGGGTCAGGAAGGATGGTTCGAGTCCCGGTCTAGAGATGCGGACTGGCTCGTTTTGCCCGAGAGCGGCAGGTTGTTCGGCGCCGCTCGGAGGAGATCCCGGATTTCCTGGGATCCCATCCTCGCCGTCGAAGCGTTCTCGGAGGTCCTCGGCGCATCGGTGGCTGCAGGCGCACGAGTGGGGGTAGTGGCCGAAGATTCTCTTTCTCTGACAACGCTTCTGGTGGCGCTGGCCGACAGCTTTCCCGAACTCGACATCTCAGAATCCCGCGTGGTCGGCCCTCGAGACTACGACGAAGTCGTATCGGACACACCCGATCGAGGACGAGAGGCGGCTGGAGATGAGGCGACCCCCTCGGTGTGGCTCGTCTTCCTTCCCAAGCCTCGAGGAGAGCAGTGGCTGGCGGACCCGGCAAACGTCGGCGGAGCTAGCTTGGGCCTGGCTTTGGGAGGCAGCCCGTCGGTGCTCGATTATCTCGGAGTTCCCCGGCGTAGGAGGGCTGGTGTGCTAAATGCCGAGGGGGGGATTGGGGGGCGTCTCAAGAGGGTGCACAGATCGGCCCTCGGGATCGTGAGGTTGTTCAACGCCGGTAGCTCCGTGGAGAGCTCGATGGCAAAAGCCGACGTCCGGGCAGGGTCGGCGCTCGGGGGATATGTGTTGGCGACACCGCATATGTGGCGCAGGCGCTTGCGCAGGTTCCTCTTGGCGGCAGACGCATCGGTCATAGCGGTTTCGAGTCTTCTGGCTTATCTTCTAAGAGCTGCGCTGCCCGCCGTCTTCAGCCTCGAACCCTTCCAGAACGAAATTCCCGTCGCCTTGGGTGTGCTGCCTCTGTGGCTCGTGGTTCTCTACGGCTTCGGATGCTATCGGCCGGAGGTAATAAACAGCCCGGCAGAGTCTTTGAGGCGCTTCGGCGCCGCTTCACTCGTGGGCGCCTTGTTATTGGGGTTTTTGTCCTTCGCCTTGAAACTCCAGCTCTCGAGAATCTACGTGGGCGTCTTCGTAGGTTTGGTTCTCGCGCTAGGAACCGCGATGAGAACCTTCGTGAGGGAATATCTAAATCGCCAGAGATCCCGGGGAAGGTTCATACAGCGGGTGCTCATGGTCGGGGCGGACGAGGAGGCCGTAGACGTAGCTTTGGCTATGAAGCGCGTTCCGACTGCAGGCTACAGGGTTGTCGGTTTTATGGACGATCGTCTCGAGCCGGGCTCTTTGGTGGCGGGCGAGTTCGAGGTATTAGGTCCGCTCTCTGAGACTTTGAAAAAAGCGGCTGAGACGCGGGCGGGGTTGGCAGTCGTCTCGCCGACCGCTGTGCCTCCCGGCACCCTGCGGCAGCTCATCGTCGCTCTGGAGGGGTCTCCGATCGACATCGCGGTTGCCCCATCGCTTTTCGAGGTGGTGACTCGCAGAGTGTCCATAGAGCCGGTGGGAACCGTCAACTTGTTACACGTGGACCAGATCAGGCTGGTCGGCCTGAGAGCTCTGGCCAAGCGAACTCTGGATGTGGTCGCCGCGGTCGCGCTTTTCGTCGTTACGGCGCCGATTATGGTCGGCTGCGCGCTGGCTATTCTTCTGAGCGACGGCCCGCCGATATTGTTCCGGCAAAGGCGAGTCGGCAAGGACGGCAGACCTTTTGTCATCTACAAGTTCAGAACGATGCTTCCGGGCGCAGAACATGATCAGAGCGAGCTCGAAGACCGAAATGAGGCCGGGCATATTCTCTTCAAGATCAAGGACGATCCGCGCATCACGCCCGTCGGCAAGATCCTGCGGAGATGGTCGGCCGATGAACTGCCTCAGCTCTGGAACGTTCTCAAGGGCGAGATGTCTATGGTCGGGCCCAGACCGGCCCTTCCCGAAGAGGTCGACAAGTACGAACCCTGGCACCTCAGACGACTCAGGGTTAGGCCGGGTATTACGGGAATCTGGCAGGTCTCGGGCAGATCTTCGGTTCCCTTCGACGAAGCGGTGCGCATGGACCTCTTCTATATCGAGAACTGGTCGCTCGGACTCGATCTCGTCTTGCTGGCGCGGACGGTCGCAGCCGTGCTTTCGAGAAGGGGCGCCTACTGAGGGGATTCGGTTCGCCCGTCGGCGCCGGCGCAGAACCCGGCTACCACCGGATCCAGTTTTTCTTGCAGCAGCCCCGGTGCAATGCGTGCGTCTTTTTTGGCGGCCTCGGACGCCTTCAGTGCCGAGGCGCAACCACCGGTGGCGCCTTCCAGGCGGACCAGCAACGTCCAGCTTTGGACTGCGTCACCTGAAGAAAACCATGCAGGATAGGCCGAGTAGTATTCGAAGGTCTCATCGAGTACTTTCCTCGCCGACGCAAAGTCTCCTCTTTCCAGGAATTCTTCGGCGACCAGATTGAAGCTCCTAAAAGACGACCGTCCCATCTCCAGGGTGGCTATGACGTCGGCACTTGTCGCTTTTCCTTCTCGCAACCGCACGATCTCGGCGGCGGTTTTGAGATCTGCAACTCCCGGGTTCCACCAGAGGGCCTCTTCTATGGTCTTTGAAGCCCTGTCGAAGTCGCCTGCTTTGGAAAATTGCAGAGCCATAGAGGCCATGGATGTGGCGTCCCACGGGGCCGTCGGAGGCAAGGACGGATTTTCGGAATTTCGATTTCCGGATGCCAGAAGACGTTCTGCCGTGTCTGCTGCGACTCCTGTCGCCGGCGCCAGACCGATCGCCACGATCGTCGCAGCGACAAGAACCCTCGATCCCGGTCCGGATGCCGTTTCGTTTCTTCGATTGCCTCCTCTGCAGGAGGCCGCCGGAGTCGGTGGTGCGGCATTTGCCGGCAAGGCCGCAAAGACGACGGCGAGGGCCATCGCCAACAGAGCCGCCAGTACCGCAAAGGCCCAGTCGAAGTCGATCCCGGCATGAAGCGCTAAAGCAACCGCCGCGCCGCCGGCGCCGCACGCGAGTCCTTCTCGCAACGGTAGCTCTTCTTGGTAGCCTCGCTTATCTCCGAAAGTCTCGCTCGTCGCATCGCCGTCGGATCGCTCTTTGGTCGAGCGAAGCGAATGGCGAGCCGCCCTTGCAATTCGACGCATGGCCGCGATCATCAGCACCGCCGTAGGGACGGCCAAAAGCAAGCCTCCCTCTCCGGCGATCTGGGCGTATTCGTTGTGGGCGAAAGCGGTGAGCCTGGCGATCGGGCGGGAATACTGCGGAGCTGCCTCCGCGTACGCGCCAAGGCCCTGGCCCTGAATCGGGCGATCGATGAACATCTTCAAGGCCGCCTCGATGTGGTAAAGCCTCAGCGTCGTGGTGGTTGCGAGCGGATCCGTCCGCGAGGTCGCCGAGAGTGTGGATCCGCTGCCACCGTCGCCCGGACTGCGCCATCTAAGCAGTCCTCCGGTGAAGAACAGCGCACCAACGGCCAGGATCCCTAAGGCCGCAACGACTCGTCTGCGGCCGGCTTTTCCGATCGCCAGGACGCCTACTACAGCCAACCCGACGGCAGTGAAGAGAATCCCACCCCTAGAGCCGGCAAGCCAAGCCCCCGACAATCCCATCACGGAGAGCAGCCCCGTCAGATACCGGGTGATTCCTTTTTCGACGACGGCGACGCCCGCAAAGAAAGTCGCCATCGCTCCCATGAGAATCGAAGACTGGTTGTGCCAGGAGAGGGGGGCCCAGAAGATGGTTCCGGCGCCCGCTTCACCGCCCCACCACCCCGTAGCAGCATCGAAGAAATAGATCGAGAAAGCTATAGCCAGCAGGGAAAGCAACATGCGCGGGCCCCAGCTTCTTCTCCAAATGCGCAGAGTTGCCGGCGCAGAGACCGTAACTATGCCGAAGATCAAAAGGGGGCGGATGAAATCTGTGCGTACCGTCGCCAACCAGACACTGGATAAAAGCCCTACACTCCATGCCAGAAACCAGAACCTGGCGAGGGATGGTAGCCGGAGCAGCTCGCCTGCAATCGAAGGAAGCGCAAAGAGGGCAAGGACTCCGACTGTTGCGAGCTGGTGCTGAGCGGTGATAAAACCGCCGTCGTAGGATTCGAGATACACCAGCAACGCAGCCAGAAGGGCCAGGGCGATGCCGTCTCCTGCGAGAGAAGCGATTCGATTTAGTACGGAAACCCGACCCCGCGTCTCCTTCTCGTTCGATACGGGGGAGCGGTCATCCGGTCTTTCGCCCAGTCGATCTTGTGGTGGTATCTCTACGGCTCCTTGCGAGGCTAAGATCCTCTACGACGGTGACGTGAAAGCATCGAAGGCAGCAGCGGGTCACCGCTGCAGACTCGGCCGGCTTCGAATCTCCCGGGTCTGGCCCGGCCCGGCGCGTCCGCCTAGAGCATACCTGTCAGGAACAAGGTCGAGGACTACCCAAAGACTTCGTAGACTAGCCTTAGCGAGCATTCGCTGCGGCATCGATCGAGCGCTCGTAGCTCAATTGGATAGAGCATCTGACTTCGGATCAGAAGGTTGGGGGTTCGAGTCCCTCCGAGCGCGCCGACGGCGACCGAGTTCCTCCGACCGGTCTTTCTGCTCTCTCGCACTCGTCGGCAACACTTCTCTGTGATGGTCCGGGTCGCCAAGCTCTAGTAGCCTGACTGCATGCCTACTGAAAGCCCAGCAGGACCTCGAGTGGCGGTGGTCATCCCGAATTGGAACGGTGCGGCGATGTTGCCGGATTGCCTCGAATCGGTACTCGGCCAGAAAGGGGCTGTGGCCGAGCCGATTGTGGTCGACAACGGCTCCGAGGATGAATCGGTCGATCTGCTTCGCCGGGATTACCCGGGCGTTGCCTTGATCGCCCTCGGTGAAAACACCGGATTCGCCCACGCCGTAAACGTGGGAGTAGCGGCGGCCGACACCGACTTGGTGGCCGTGATGAACAACGATGCGACGGCAGACCCTCTCTGGTTGTCCCGCATGGCAGACGTTATGAATTCTCACCCCAAGGCCGGTGCGTGCGCGTCGGTAGTCCTTCAGCGAAGAGAATCCGAAGGTCGTCCGCTGATCGATTCTGCCGGCCATGACTACTCGACCTGGGGATTGGGCGAGCCGCGGATGCGGGGATGCAAGTTCGAGGCTAGCTCAGGCGCTCCGCAGAAAGTTTTCGGGGTCAGCGGCGCTGCATGTCTTTTTCGAAAGGATGCCTTCTTAGCAGTCGGCGGATTCGATAGAACTTATTTCGCTTATTACGAGGACATCGACCTGTCGTTTCGCCTATGGCACTTCGGTTACGAGATATGGCTGGCCCCCGACGCATTCGTGTGGCATGAGATTGCGGCTACCTCCGGGGGTTCTTCATCTCCATGGGCCAGAAGGCTAATCGTTAGAAACTCGCTTCGGGCGTTTTTGGAGAACTTCCCGACCCGGTTTCTCATCAGGTATTCCCCGCTGGTTTTCATCGCTCAGTCGCTGTGGCTGTCTCAGGCGGTGGCTACGGGGCTGGTCCGGCCTCAGATCGCCGCATTGATCGATGTGGTATCGATGCGCGATCGGATAAGAAAGAAAAGAAGAGACGTGCTCGGGCGGTCGCTACTGAGCGAGGATGAATTCAGACGCCTCTTGAGATCCGGAGTTCCCCGAGCCATCGGACGACGGATCAGGGCAGCACAAAGCATGCAGCGGGCCCGTGCGCTATTCTCTTCAGGCGGCACGAGTCGGATCATGCGCGACGGCTCGACGGAGTAGCTCTGAAGTCAGTAGATCCCCATCCACAGATGCAGGAAGAACGCTACTCGGTGGCGGATCCCGGAGATATCGGCGTCGACCCTTCCGGAATCGATGCTCTCTTAGCGCGGGCCAGAAGAGAGATCGACGATGGAATTCTTCCTTCCTGCCAGCTTGCGCTCGCGCGAAAAGGCAGACTCGCCCTTTTCGAGACCCTGGGAGCCGCCGAACCGGGGAGCCGCTACGTCATCTTTTCGGCGACCAAAGGGATCATCGCCGGAGCGATATGGATTCTGGTGGGCGAAGGCGTTCTGTCTTGGGATACGAAGGTCGTCGACATCATCCCCGAATTCGGTACCAACGGCAAAGACGTCGTCACCGTCGAGCACCTCCTTACACATACAGCCGGATTTCCCTACGCGCCGATGAACACCGAGGCGGCCGCCGACCGAAGCCGAAGGCTCGAGAAGTTCGCGTACTGGCGGCTCAACTGGACACCGGGCACTAGATTCGAGTACCACCCGCTATCGGCCCACTGGGTGCTGGCGGAACTTATCGAGAGGTGCTCGGGGATGGACTATAGGCGTTTCATAAAAGAGAGAATCTTCGATCCTTTAGGCCTTCGGTCTTTCGCGCTCGGCGAGCCGCCTGAGCGGCAGAACGACATCAATCCCTTGCAGTTGGTCGGGGACCTTCCCACGCCGGAGGAGGTGAAAAAAGTCTTCGGGGTAGCGGTGGATTTATCGGTAATTCAGGGTCCGGTCACCGACCAGGCTCTCATGGAGCTCGGAAAGCCGGAGGTCTTGGCGATCGGACTTCCCGGTGGCGGCGGAATCTCCAATGCCGCAGATATAGCTCTTTACTACCAGGAATTGCTGTCTAATTCTGCCGGGATCTGGAAGGACGAAGTAATCGCAGAGGGCATCGAGCCGATATGCGACCTACCCGACCCGATCCGGCAGTTTCCGGTGCATCGCAGCAGGGGGATGATGGTTGCCGGCGATCCGCCGCTCGCTCAGTACAGAGGTTTCGGCCACGGATTGTCGGCTAAGACATTCGGCCACGACGGCGCCGGTGGACAGATAGCGTGGGCGGACCCCGAGTCCGGGATTTCCTTCTGTTATCTCACCAACGGTCTCGATCGCAACATCATCCGACAAGCGAGAAGAAGCGTCGGACTTTCCAGCCGGGCGGCCGCCTGCCGCGCACCGGGCTGACAGGGCGCACCTATCGGTCGAACGGAGGAAGAATGCGAAAGGCGGCTGGATGGATAGCCATAGGCGCCGTCGCTTTGGCATGGGCGCTCGGTGTTCTTTCTCCCGCCGAATCCAGTGACGGTGAAATCGGTCGCGCATCGCAGGTGCTGGACGATGGAACGCCGGTCACCCTCTATGTCCCGGGAGGGGAGACGGTCTTAGGCCCCGGCGGAGTCGCAGCTCCATTAGGAGAGAAGTACCCGTTGGTCGTCATCGCACACGGATTCGTAGGTGATCGGGTGGGACTCGGTTTCCTCGCGGATTCGCTCGCTAGAAACGGCTACGCGGTCGTCACCTACGACGCTCCGGGACACGGGGAGAACGGCAATCCTTTCGGATCTGCCGCCGGTCCTTTACATCGTACTGCTATGGCCCGGGTGATCGATTGGGCGGTGACCAACAGATCTGTCGATGAATCGAGGATCGCTGTGGCCGGTCACTCGATGGGCGCCGCGACCGCCCTCGACTTCGCATCCTCTGATAGTCGTCCCAAAGCGGTCCTCGCCATTTCGGGCGGATGGTCTCTTTCCGGTCCCGGGCGTCCGTCGAATTCGCTGTTCATCTATGCCTCGGGCGACCCCGGATACCTACGCAAAAGGGTCGAAGCCGTCGCCGAAGAGCTCTCCGGGGTAGAAAATCTCTCACGAGGCGCGATCTACGGCGATCCCGCCCGAGGCGACGCCGTGGCCTTGGTGGAGGTGCCCAGAACCGACCATCTCTCGATAATCGGTTCGCGGGAGACGGTCGGATGGCTGGTCTCCTGGCTGAAACTTTCGCTTGGCGGTACCGAGAAGGCCGAAGCAGCTCCTGTAGTCGAAAGTCGCCTGGTACCTGCCCGGGACGCTCGGACGGCGCCGGGATCGACGAGCCGAACGTACGGAATCCTGTTCATCCTCGCCACGGTCCTTGCGTATTTTGCCGGTCGAGTCACCGGCCGGGTGCAGCGCGGAACCGACTGGATCCCGCTCGACGAGCGATTCTTATGGCGACGAATGGTAGTGCTTTGGGGCGCAGCACTGATCTGCGGTGTGGTCGTTTCAAAGGTATTCGGTACTTCGGGCGCCGTTCCTCTCGGCTTGCTTTCCGGCTTGGTGACGGCCATGGCCGCTTCGGGAACGGTAGTCGCGGTGGTCGCCTCCTACTCGAAAGATACCGTCGTCGCCACAGCTCCTAGGCCGAAAGGGATGATTGCCTCAGGCGTCGGGGGAGGGCTGCTTTTGATTCTGCTGGCCGGAGCGGCATCTAAGCTGCACAACATGGCCCTCGACCCAAAACGGTTGGTGACTGCGGTCCTGATTTCTGCGGGCCTCTTTCCGGGATTTTGGGGTATCGAATATCTCACCAGGCGGGGCACTTGGGCGAGGAGCCTCGCTTCATCGGCGCTTTTGAAGGTCATGACGCTCATAGCCGTAGCATTGGCGGTCGGCATCGGCGCGATGCACCCGGTCATGTCGCTAGGGCTTCCTCTTCTGGCCGGTGTCTTCGTTTATTTTGAGGTCTTCGCCGTTGCCGCTTTCAGGTCGGGGGCTTCTCCGGCGACAATCGCTGCGGCCGAGGCTGTGACGCTTGGATGGATAGGCGCCGCCCTGGGTCCGCTGCAGTACTGATCAGCACTCTGCGATTGCGAAACGACCGATGATCGGAGGTGGAGATGCCGTGGCAGATATGGGTCGCTGTGACCGTGCTCGCCTGGGGTACGTGGGGATTTCTGAATGGGCTTGCCCTTCGAAATCACAGCTGGCAGCAAATTCTGGTTTGGGGGGTTCCGACGATGGTGGTCGCGGCCGCGGCCTTGTTGGCGGCGTTCGGCGCCAAGGCTGGATTCGAACCCAAGGCTTTCGTTTGGGCGACGGCGATTCAGCTCACAGCCGTCATCGGCGTCATTTTGTTCTATCAGGCCTTGAAGGCTCAGAACATGGCGCTCGTCGTTCCGATTACCGCTGCTTACCCGGCGGTGACGGTAATTCTGGCGGTGCTCTTCGGCAATGAGCGACTCCGCCCCGTTCAATTGCTCGGGATACTTCTTGTAATCGCCGGAACGATGGCAATAAGCGTTTCATGACCGATAAGTTCCGTGGGCGAGACCCCATCTATCGGGTCGCACACGGCATTCTCGCAGTACCGAGTCGCCCACCGGTTCAAATACGGAGCGAGTAGTCCTCGCGGTCGAGTGTGAGATTCGGATTGTAATAAGGATCTTGCTGCAGCAATTCTCCCCATCGCTTCTGCATGGTGTTCACTTCGTGCTCATAACGCGCTTTTTTCTCAGGGGTGTCCTCATGACCGCGGCTCGTATATTCGTGATGAATTAGGCGAACATGCGGAAGCAGCACATTTCGGTAGCCTTGGCGCATTACCTTGATGCAAAAGTCCACATCGTTGTAGGCAACACCGAGCTGCTCGTCCAGGCCGCCGACCGCCTCGTACAGGCTCTTTTTGATCATCATGCACGCACCGGTGACGGCGGCCACATTCGAGGGGACCAGTAAGCGACCGAAATAACCCGTGCTGTTCTGGGGGGCTCCCCTATAGGGATGACCGGCCACCCCGCCTAAGCCGAGCACCACACCGGCGTGCTGAATCGTGGTATCCGGGTAGAGAAGGACCGCTCCAACGGCGCCGATTTCTTCTCGTTGCGCGTAGCCGGCCATCTCCTCCATCCAATCGGGAGTGATGACCTCGGTGTCATTGTTCAACAGAACTACGAGGCTTCCGCGCGTCGAGCTCACGCCGTAGTTGTTCAGGCGAGAGTAGTTGAAAGGAATATCCAGCCGTACGACTCTGAACCTCTCGGGTTCCTTTTGCTGCCAGGCATCTAGAAGCTCGCGGGTGCGCTCCTCTTTGCTTCCGTTATCGACGACGACGATCTCGAAGTTTTCGTAGGTGCTCTGCTCGAAAACAGACTTCAGGCATCTGCCGAGTACGTCGGCCATGTCGCGAGTGGGAATCACTATGGAAATAAGCGGGCGATCGACGAGAGCGTAATGAACCCGAAAACAGCCTGCCAATTCCTCGACCTCCGTAACGGTGGCTTCCACGCCCCTTCGTTCGAGTGCATCCTTGATCGCCTGCAGAGCCGCCTTTTGCGCGTATGGTTTTGCGCCGGAATCGAGGGATGTGGAGCGAACCGTGGACCTCCAGTGGTAGAGCACTTTTGGAATGTGGCCGATACGGTCTGTCTTCTCGGTGAGACGGAGCACGAAGTCGTAGTCTTGACTTCCCTCTAACCCGACGCGGAACCCACCGATCTGCCGCACCAGCTCCGTTCGGTAGACTCCGAGGTGGCAGGTGTACATCTGGGACAGGAAAAGCTCCGGAGACCAGTCGGGCTTGAAATAGGGCAAGTACCGCCTACCGTCCTCATCGACCTTGTCCTCGTCACTGTAGATCATGTCTGTGTCGGGGTGTTGGTTGAGGAGCTTTACTACTTCGAAGAGGGCTTCGGGCGCCAATTCGTCATCATGGTCGAGTAATGCCACGAACTCGCCGGTAGCCAGTTCGAGAGCCGAGTTCAAAGCGGCTGAGATATGCCCGTTGGTCGAGCGAAAGATCAATTTGATCCGCTCGTCTTTCGCTGCGTACTCCTTCAGCACTTCCCTTACATGGGTAGCGGTCGAGGCATCGTCGGCTATGCAGAGCTCCCAGTTGGGGTAGAACTGATCCATAACCGTCTCTATGCACCTGCGTAGCCAGCGCTCCTCGGTGTTGTACACCGGGACGAGTACGGAGATAAGCGGCTGGTGGGACATGGCGGCGATCTCGGATTTGATCCGCTCGATGTCTTTGATCGTGAGCGAGTGGTCGTTCAGCCAGATCTGGTATTGCCGTTCGTTGTCCAATACTGTCAAGCCTTTGCGCAACAGACTCTTCAGACCTTGTTTGCGGGCGATCCTTACTGCCTTGCGAACCAAAATGGCGAGCTTGCTGAAGACCGGTCCGCGGGAGCGCCCCCAAAACCCGCCGGCTGCCCGAAGCGCCATCCCTAATAGACCGACCCTGGTAAAGACGAGATCGTCGAAGTAGAACTTCTCCGGCTCCCCCGTCACGAAAAGTTCGAGGCGAGCCTGCTTCACGTCGCCCGGAAGGAATACCACCGCCCGTTGCTTTTGTGGACGCTCACCCAGTACGGTCCCTAGATCAACGCGCTCTTCTTCTTTGAAGCCTTCGCCGCGGTCTAAGTTGAGACGCAGCCGGATGGGTCGGAGCGAACCGGCGACCCAGGAGGCTTCCACCCATCCTCCGGGCAAGGTGTCGGTCAACTGAAACTGGGGACTATCGTCCAGGGCTTCCCAACTGGATGAGTCGTCCTCTGTTCCCCTGACGCCTTTCAGAGGAATGAGTGCCGGCCTGTACCGTCTACGCGTTCTCGCTGCGACGGAATTCTTCAAGGCATCGAACTTCTTTCTAAAAGCTGCCACTTCCACTTCTGCGTGATAGCGCGTTAGCGAACGAGCAGGCTCCGGCGGCGAAGCCACCTTCCGATGTCCTGGGCCGTTACGGCGCCGACACAATTTCCGGCATGGTCCACGACGAGCACAGCAGAAGATTCACCGAGTTCCAATCGACGAAGCACCTCTTCCATAGAAGTATCGACCCCGACGACCGAGTCCTCACCGAGGGGAGTCATGATGTCCCGTAGCGGCTGTCTGTCCCAGAACTCCACCGGCGTGTCGCGTATGGAATCTAGGGTGATATAACCGGCAAGCTGCCCGTCGACCGCGACCGGGTATACCTCGAAAGTGCTGTGGGCCAGGTAGCCTTCCACTGCCTGGCGTACGGTTAGATGACCTGGTATCACCAGGGGGTGCGGCTCCATGATTTCGGCAGCCCTGACGCCTTTGAGCAGTTTTCGAACCTGACGCTCTTCGTCGTGGGCTCGCGCGGACGAAGACAGGAACCAGCCTATGGCGGCCAACCACAAACCCGAGATGAGCGATCCGGCAAAAAGAACGAAGGCGCCCAGCGCGATCAGGCCGTATCCGATGGTCTCTCCTACCCGAGCGGCAACTTTGGTCGCGGTGTCTAAGTTGTCGGTAGCGCCCCACACCGCAGCGCGGAGGACTCTACCCCCGTCGAGCGGGAACCCCGGTACGAGGTTGAAGACGGCAAGGACGATGTTGATCCACCCCAAAAACCCGAAGGCCGACGCGAGCACCGAAAGACCGAACGAGGATGCAATCGAGTAGATCCCCCAGAAAACCGCTCCTAGAACCAGCGAAGAAATCGGACCGACCGCACTTACGATCAGCTCAGGGCCGGCCCCTTTTGCTTCTACGTCCGCATGCGTGGCGCCTCCGAAGACGAATAGGGTTATCGACTTGACGGGGATCCCGAATGCCTGCGCCAGAAACGCATGCATGAACTCATGAAAGAGGACCGAACCGAAAAACAGCGCAGCGCTGAGAAAAGCCAGTGGGATCAAGACCCGGTATCTGGCGCCGGGATGCAGTTCGTAGAGCCGGGCGAACATGGTCCATCCTACGAGCACCGCGATAATTACCCAGGAGTGATCGATCCGCAGCTCGATCCCTCTTATTCGTGCGATTCGCCAGGTGTGAGTGATCATGTCGTCGTCGTATCGGGCTCGAGGGAAAGATCGTTCACGATGAAGGAATTCCGGCGAACCCCTTCTTTTTGGTACTCGGTGAGGCCCCAGCGCCGGTTCTTTTGCCGCCACTCGAAAAGCGCCCGTTGCTCGCCTAAGCGAGGATGTCCTCTGAAGTTGAACCAGTCGTCGAAAATCAAGATGGTGCCGTCCTGGAGCAACGGAGTGACGAAGTCGAGCGCCAGTTTGGCGGATTCATAAAGATCTGAATCGATGTGAACGATCGCCGCCTTTTGCAATCCCAGGCGAGTTCTGGTCTCCTCGTTGAGAGTGTCCTGGAACCATCCTTCAACTGTTATGACCTTGGAGGGATCTACCCGCCTCCTTTTCAGGTGGGACCAGAATTCTTCAGTCGACGTCTTGAATTGCCCGGGTTTGAAATCCTCGGTCAGAGCGTCCGGTCCTTTTAGCTCGGGCAGTCCTTCGAAAGAATCGAAGGCTACGAAGCGCATCCGCTGCCAGATCGAATCCAGGCGCAGAGCTTCTTCGACATCTGTCTTGTAAGCCGCCTTTTTTTCGCGCTCGTAGACAGATCGTAGGGCGTGGTAAGCCTTGGCCAGCGACTCTCCTTTGAAAACCCCGAATTCCAAATAATCGCCTTCGATGCGTTCTGAGACGACGAACACCGCCGCCTTGCCGATGATCGTGTCGCGCTCAGGAGGAGGCAGAACGAATCTTCCTGCCACCTCTCTGAGGGGGAGAAGCGCCGTTCGCAGCCGGTCGGCGACGTCTGCAAATCTCGAAGTCAATTCCGTGTGACTCCAATTCCGCGGTTTCGAGGATACAACCGACCCTGCCCGGGCGCCCTTCCCGGCAGGTCCGAACTTGCCGATCGGGCTTCTGGTGCGCTAAGCATATCGGGCCGTCCTTCGGGCAATATGGTAGCTAACCACGACTTCCACTCAGCATGCGGATGCGATTTGCGATGGAGGGAAAGTGACGATGTTGACGTTGAGCGTGATAAAGGCAGACACAGGCGGATGGGTAGGGCACTCTGCCATGCATCCAGACATGGTGAAAGCGGCCGAGACGAGGTTGGAGGAAGCAAAGGGCGATCTGGTCATCGATGGCAGGGTTTCGTGGTGTGGCGACGACTTGGCTCTCATAATGACTCATTCTCAGGGTATCGAGGCCGAAAGAATTCATCAGTTTGCCTGGGAAACCTTCGAGGCCACCACCGAGGTGGCTAAGCGTCTCGGGCTGTACGGCGCGGGCCAGGACCTGCTCACCGACGCGTTTTCCGGCAATCTAAGGGGGATGGGCCCCGGATACGCTGAAATCGAATTCGAAGAACGCCCATCCGAACCGGTCTTGGTTTTCCTCGCCGACAAAACCGAACCCGGCGCTTGGAATCTGCCTCTCTTCAAGATCTTTGCCGATCCGTTCAACACGGCCGGCCTCGTGATCGATCCCAAGATGCACAAGGGTTTCCTCTTCGAGGTTCTCGACTTGAAAGAGGACAAAAAGATCGTCTTCGACTGCCCATCGGAGATGTACGACATGCTCCTTTTCATAGGCGCTCCATCCAGATACGTCATCAAGAAAGTCACATCGAAGACGCTGGGCGAGGACGCAGCAGTTACATCTACCCAGCGCCTGGCCTTCATGGCGGGCCGTTATGTAGGAAAAGACGACCCGGTGATGATCGTGAGGTCGCAGTCGGGACTGCCGGCTGTCGGTGAGATCACCGAACCGTTCGCCTTTCCCCATACGGTGGCCGGTTGTATGAGGGGCTCCCATCACGCCCCGCTCATGCCGGTATCGCTGGCCGACGCACAACCCAGTCGTTTCGACGGGCCTCCGAGAGTAGTGGGCCTCGGATTCCAGATAAAGGACGGTAAGCTCGGCCAGCCGCGAGACATCTTTGCGGATCCCTCTTTCGACAACGCGCGCCGGCAGTGCAATGAAATCATGGATTACCTCAGGCGCCACGGCCCCTTCGAGCCGCACAGGTTGCCTCTCGACGAAATGGAATACACCACTATGCCTGCCGTCGTAGAGAAGCTTCAGGAACGCTGGCTCGACATCGGTGGCGATGGCCAGCCGGAGGGAAGCCGGGTCAGAGAGCCGGCCGCAGAGGTCGAGTGAGCCCTGGGCCGAATTCTTGGCGGCGAAAATCGAGAGCCGAAGGCCCGGGCGCGCGAGCGGCGAAGAACGGGTGGTAATCGTCAATTCCGCCGGAGAGAAGGCCGCTTGGGGACTCGTTTTCTGGGGCAAGCCCGGTCGGGGTCTCAGACCTTGGGCGGATTTGGTGGTCACCGATACTTCGATTCTCCCCGAGGTCGCCAATATGCTGGGCCCGGGAGCTTCTTTGATGGTCGCCTACGGCGAAGACGAGACGGAACGAGCCTTGCGCAGAAAGGTCCCTCCCCAGGCCACCCCACTCGGAGTAGCGCTGCTCGAGGCAGGGTGTCGGTGGTTCAAGGACTGGTACTTTCCCGAGGGTGGCATGGAGGGGGGTACGAAGCTACAAGGAACGATTCCTTTAGACAGGAGACGTCGGGTCGAAGGGGCTCGGAGGCTGCTCGGCGAACTAGACTCCTGGGAGCGAAGCGGTTCCCCGGGGGTCGAGTCCGCCATCGGTGAGTGGGCGCAAAGGGCGAGAGGGATTCTCCGAGCCGATCTGAATACCGAGGAGTGACGGGATGGAAAATCCGCTTTGGAAAAAGCTGATCGCCGAGTTCGTCGGTACCTTTGCTCTGATTTTTATAGGAGTGGCCTCGATAGCAGCTGCCTCCTTTGCGGGGATCGAAGGAGGCGCGGGCCTCGCCACCATAGCGATCGCTCATGGATTCGCAATAGCGACGATGGTAGCCGCGGTAGCTCACATTTCGGGAGGTCATTTCAATCCTGCAGTAACTTTTGGGGCGCTGATCGCAAAAGCGATCTCTCTCGGGGATGCTGTTGCGTATGCCGTCACCCAACTAATCGGCGCTGCCGCTGCAGCGCTTGTGATCCGCGCCTCTCTGCCTACAGAACTCTGGCAGAAAGTGAAGCTGGGGACGCCGATGCTTACAAAGGAAGGAACGGTGATCTCCTTCGGTCAAGGTGTTCTGATCGAGGCCGTGCTCACTTTCTTCCTCGTGTGGGTGGTAATGGGACTGGCGGTGGATCGACGGGCTTCTATAGGAAGGATCGCCGGATTGCCGATAGGTTTCGTGATCGCTATGGACATCATGGCCGGTGGGCCGTTTACCGGGGCGGCGATGAATCCGGCGAGAACGTTCGGCCCGGCTCTGGTCGGGGGATTCTGGGACGACCATTTGGTTTACTGGATAGGCCCGCTGGTGGGCGCCGGAGTTGCTGCAGCTCTTTTTAGATACGGAATTCTAAAAGCCGGACCTGAAGAGCCGGAGCGCGCCGCAGAAGCCAGGGCGCGGACCTCCAGGGCGGCAGGCCGAGGTCGCCGACGCTAAAGGGGGTTTCCCCGTGCGTAGGCGGCTGTTCGAAAACACTGCGAGAGCGAGCCTATGGTCGCAAAAGAGACTCTTCTCGACACCTCCTCGAGGTTGATCGACAAAGGGGGGGAATTCTCCCCTGCGCAGTTTGCCGCCACGGGGGCGACGGAGAAGATCACAGAAGGCGTCTACTTCATCCCGATCTTCTCGAATGCAATCGTCGTGGAGACCGCCGACAGCTTGGTGATGGTCGATACCGGCCCTTGGGTGGCCGAGCGGCAGGTATTTGACAGGGTTCGAGAGATTTCCCAAAAGCCCGTAAGTAAAGCAATCTTCACGCACGGACATATCGATCACGTCTTCGGTGTACGTCCGTTCGATGAGTCTCAGTCGAGCCCACCGGTCGTTATCGCGCACGAAAACCTGCCCCGAAGATTCGACCGCTACAAGCTCACGGCCGGATACAACCAGGCGATCAACAGGAGACAGTTCGGCTTTTCGAACCTAAAGTGGCCCGAGGACTTCAGGTATCCGGATATCACTTACAGCACCGAGTACTCATTCGATGCCGGAGGCACGGAGTTCTCCGCTTTCCATGCCAAAGGCGAGACCGACGACCATACATGGGTATGGATACCCGACAAAAAGGTGCTTTGCACCGGAGATCTGATCATCTGGTGCAGCCCCAACGCCGGTAATCCGCAAAAGGTCCAGCGCTATCCGATCGAATGGGCCCGCGCCCTCCGGAGGATGCTCGACTACGAGGCGGAGTATCTATTGCCCGGTCACGGCCTTCCAGTTGCCGGCGCCAGGAGAATCAGGGTGATCCTCTCCGATACGGCGGCCTTACTGGAAGACATCCACGAACAGGTCGTGAACTTTATGAACCAGGGCCGAACTCTCGACGAGATCCTCACCGGCGTCAAATACCCCGAAGACCTGCTCTCCAAGCCTTATCTGAGACCGATCTACGACGATCCGGAATTCATCGTTCGAAACATCTGGCGGCTGTATGGGGGGTGGTACGACGGGAATCCCGCCAATCTGAAACCACCTCCTTTCTCGGACCTGGCCGCCGAGATCGCAGGGCTTGCCGGCGGAAGCGAGGCCCTGGCGCGCCGGGCGGAAGAGCTGCGTTCATCGGGGCGTCTGAGGCTTGCGGCTGCGCTGGTGGAGTTGGCCGACGCTTCGGGGGGAGGATCGGAGGTACAGCGCATCAGAGCCGAGGTATACGAGTCGCTCGCCGATGAAGAGCCCTCTTTGATGGCCAAGAATATCTACCGCGCCGCGGCCCTTCAGTCTCGCCGCCGGAATGAGTCGGCCGGACAAGACCCGGACTGAGAGGACCCCGACTAAGAGAGGCCGGAGATCCCTTCAGCCAACCGATTCTCCGATTCGATTTGCAAAAAGCCCCCGGGGGCGACAGAATGTTGTGAATCCCGACAAATTCGCTCGGAATTAGATTTCCGATCGACGTGGCCGATCCTCGAAGCCGAAGGGAGGAGCATATGGCTCGCTATGAAAATTCGAACGTACTCATCGAAACCGACGAACTCGCCGCCAGGCTCGACGATCCATCTATTCGAATTATCGAAGTAGACGAAGACACCACCGCCTATGAGAAAGGACACATAAAAAACGCGATCGCCTGGAACTGGTTCGTCGACCTGAAAGATCCGGTCAGAAGAGACTTTATCGACACCGAGGGGCTCTCCCGCCTCTTACAGGAAGCCGGGGTAGACGAAAACACTACGGTCGTGCTCTACGGGGGCAACAACAACTGGTTCGCAGCCTATGCCTATTGGCTCCTCAAGTATCTTGGTTTCGATAACGTCAAACTCCTCAACGGCGGCCGAAAAAAGTGGGAACTGGAGAGTAGGGAGCTGGTCGTCGAGGTGCCCTCGTTTCCTAGAACCAATATCTCCGTAAAAGGCCCTGTCAGAGGAGAGCTGCGAGCTTTCCGGGACGAGGTCTTGCAAAAGCTGGGAAAGGTGAACTTCGTCGACGTGAGGTCTCCGGAGGAGTACAGCGGGGCGAAACTGGCCCCCGATCACTTGCCTCAAGAGCAAGCGCAAGTGCCCGGCCACATCCCCGGAGCGGTAAACATTCCGTGGTCGAAGGCGGCCGACGAAGATGGAACGTTCAAGTCGGCCGAAGAACTCGCCAAACTTTACGAGGAAAAGGGAATCACAAGGGACCGGGGAACCATAGCCTACTGCCGGATCGGCGAGCGTTCGGCTCATACGTGGTTCGTCTTGCACGAGTTACTCGGGTATCCCAACGTCGAGAACTATGACGGGTCCTGGACCGAATACGGTTCGCTCGTAGGGGTACCAATAGAGCGCTGACCGAATGAGGCGGCCCCGCTAGTCTGGGGGCCGTGGGTCGCGTTCTCGATACAACTCACGAAATCTGGCTGATCGGCCCCGGCGGCGACTGCGTCCGCTTCGGCGAATGTTCGGTCGCGTCCGGGCTCTTG
>VAPR01000283.1_pt1 | contig 35734 bp, 36 predicted proteins | sample 3380701 | NCBI WGS metagenome assembly VAPR01 (sample SAMN11536904, study PRJNA540576) | hot springs metagenome | isolation source: hot spring wet sediment | place: Spain: Lobios | collected 2014-01
CGGGTCACTACGCTGGACCAGCACCTCAACGGCCGGATCACCACTTTGGACCAGAAGGTGGACCGGTTCCGCGACGAGCCCAGCGGTCGGATCACTGCACTAGACGAGGGCCTCAGCCGTCGGATCGACGCCCTGGACCAGAAATTGACCCGGCAGTTCATGTGGACCGTGGGGATCCAGATCACTGTCCTGGTGGCCGTGGTGGGTGCGCTGGCGGCGGCCCTGCTCCGGGGGTAGGAGGTGCCGTTCGAGTTCACGCGACTTGCCATCCCCGAGGTGGTCCTGGTGCGGGCCAGGGCGTTTTCGGACCACCGCGGATTCTTCATGGAAACCTACAAGCGGTCTGAGTTCGCCTCCCACGGGATCCCGGCGACGTTCGTCCAGGACAACTTCTCCCACTCCGCCCGCCGAGGGGTCCTGCGGGGCCTCCACTACCAGAAAGACCCGAAAGCCCAGGGAAAGTTGGTGATGGTGCTGCGGGGCGAGATCTACGACGTGGCGGTGGACATCCGTAGGGGCTCGCCCACGTACGGGCGGTGGGTGGCCGCCCGGCTCTCCGCCGAGGACCACACAATGTTGTGGGTCCCGCCGGGCTTCGCGCACGGGTTCTGCGTGCTGAGCGACGGGGCGGACGTGCTGTACAAGTGCACGGAGGAGTATGCCCCGGAACTGGACCGGGGCGTCCGCTGGGACGACCCGGAGCTGGGCATCCCGTGGCCCGTGGAGGAGCCTTTGCTGTCGGAAAAGGACCGCACGTGGCCCCGCCTGCGGGAGGCGGACAACAACTACGCGTACCAATCGGGGGACGCATGAAGGGGCTGGACGCCACCCGCTTTGTGAGCTACGAAGAGTTCCTTCGCTCCGCGGACGAGGAAACTTGGGCGGAGTCGGTCGAGGGGAGGGTCGTCACGTTGAGCCCTGCGTCGGACCGGCACCAGGACTTGGTGCGGTTCCTCCTGACCATCCTCGGGGTGTACTGCGAGACGCGTGGGCTGGGGGTGGTGCGGCCTGCTCCCTTCCAGGTGACGCTACTGCGGTCCGGCCGGGAGCCCGACTTGCTGTTTGTGCACCGGGAGCACCTGGACCGTCTGAAGGAGTCATACCTCGAGGGGCCCGCAGACCTAGTTGTCGAGGTGGTGTCCCGAGACAGCGGGCCCCGCGACCGAGGGGAGAAGTTCTACGAGTACGAGGAGTCCGGGGTCCCCGAGTACTGGCTGGTGGACCCCGACCGAGGGGAAGTGGAGTGCTACCGGCTCTGAAAGTGGCCGCTACCGCCTCGCCTTCGGCGGCTCGCAGGGGATCTATCACAGCCGTGTGGTGGAAGGTTTCTGGGTCCGCGCGGAGTGGTTGTGGCAGGAACCGTTGCCGACCGCCCTGGAGGTGATGCGGGAGCTGGGACTGGTTTGAGGGGCATTGGCCGCAAACGAGGGGTGCCCCCGGAGCACGCAGCCGCAGGGGGCGGCCGGGGGGACTGCCAGAAGGGAGGACTGAGGCGTTGCGGGTTCTGGTGACCGGCGCGGGCGGCTACATCGGCTCGGTGCTCGTTCCCATGCTGCTCGAAACCGGCCACGAAGTGCTCGCCGTGGACCGGTTCCTCTTCGGCCGGGAGGTCCTGCCGCCTGAGGCGGAGGGGCTGACGGTCGTGCAGGAAGACGTGCGGCGGCTCCCAGCGGAGTTCCTCGAAGGGGTGGACGTGGTTGTAGACCTTGCGGCGCTGTCCAACGACCCCTCCGGGGAGCTCGACCCCGAGAAGACGTGGGAGGTGAATCACCGGGCCCGGGTGCGCCTGGCGCGCATGGCCAAGGAGTTGGGCGTGCGTCGGTACATCCTCCCTTCCTCCTGCAGCGTGTACGGGTTTCAGGATGGCTTGCTGGACGAGTCCTCTCCCGTGAACCCGCTGACCACGTACGCCAAGGCGAACCTCCAGGCGGAGCGGGACGTCCTGCCGCTGGCGGAGGAGGCGTTTTGCGTCGTGGTGATCCGTCAGGCCACGGTCTACGGGTACTCGCCGAGGATGCGTTTCGACCTCGCCATCAACGGGATGGTGCGGGGCTTCTTCAAGAACGGCCGGATCCCGATCCTGAGGGACGGCACGCAGTGGCGGCCATTCGTGCACGTCCGCGACACGTGTCGCGCCATGCTCACCCTGCTGGACGCGCCGACCGATCTAGTGAACGGTGAAGTGTTCAACGTGGGGTCGGACGAGCAGAACGTGCAGATCATGCCGCTGGCACAGCGGGTGGCGGAGGCCATGGGCGTGCCGTTCGAGTACGAGTGGTACGGTCTCCCGGACCACCGGTCCTACCGGGTGAGCTTCCGAAAGATCGCGGAACGGTTGGGGTACCGGACCAGCCACACGGTGGAGGAGGGCGCGCGGGAGGTATACCGGGCGCTGCGGGAAGGGTGGGTGGATCCCGATGACCCCCGGACGATCACCGTCGGCTGGTACAAGCGGCTGATGGAACAGGGGGTGCCGCTGTGAAGGTGGCCGTGGTGGGCGCCAGCGGCCAGCTCGGTAGCTCGCTCTGTGCGGCACTGGAGGAGGGCGGGCTGGAGTGCGAGCCGCTGAGCCACGACCGGCTGGAAGTGGCCGACCCAGACTCCGTCGCCGAGGTCCTCCGGGCCGTACGCCCGGACGCGGTGGTCAACACCGCGGCGTTCCACAGGGTGGACGCCTGCGAGGACGACCCCCAGCAGGCCTTCGCGGTCAACGCCCTGGGGGCGCTTTATGTGGCCAGGGCGTGCCGCGAGGTGGGAGCGCGGTGCGTGTACGTGAGCACCGACTACGTGTTCGACGGTGCCAGGGCGGAACCCTACACCGAAGACGACCGGCCGAACCCGTTGAACGTGTACGGCGCGTCGAAGCTCGCGGGGGAGCACCTCGTCCTGCAGACCTGCCCGGAGGCCCTCGTGGTGCGGGTGGCGAGCCTGTTCGGCGGGCGCGGTGCCCGGGGCAAGGGCACGAACTTTGTCCTGACCGTGTTGGACCGCGCCGGGCGAGGAGAGACGCTCCGGGTCGTGGACGACGTCCGGATGTCGCCCACCTACACCGTGGACGCCGCCCGCGCGGTGGTCCAGCTGGTCCGGCGGGGAGCCAGCGGGGTGTTCCACGTGGTCAACGAGGGGGCGTGCACGTGGTACGAGCTGGCCCGGACAGTCGTTCGGGCTGCCGGGCTGGACGTCCCTGTGGAGCCTGTGCCCCAGAGCGCCTACCCCTCCAGGGCGCGGCGGCCAGCCAACTCCGCGCTGTCCGCAGCCAGGCTGGCCGCATTGGGCCTGTCCCTCCGCCCCTGGCCGGAGGCGGTGGCGGAGTACGTGGCCCAGCTGGTCGGCCACCCCGCGCCGGGTGGCCTTGGCCGTGCTCTATGATTACCGGTGAGGGTGCCGTGGGGCCCCGGGGACACTCCATGCCCGGCTCCGGGGGTGAACGGACGTTGACGGAGGCCCGGTGGTTCGTGGCCCACGTCAAGCCGCGCCAGGAGGAGGCGGTGTGCGCCCGTTGCGCGGACCAGGGCGTCGAGGCCTTCCTCCCGAAGCTTCTGGCGTGGCGGCGTCACGGCTCCAGGCGCTGGCAGGCCGCGGAACCCCTGTTTCCGGGCTACGTGTTCCTGCGGTTCACCCCGGACCCCGGAGTCCTTTACCGGGTGCGGTGGACCCGGGGGGTGAAGCGCCTCCTGGGCGGCGAGGAAGGGCCCACCCCGGTGGAGGACGAGGTGGTGGCCTACCTGCGGGCCCGGACTGGACCAGACGGCTTCATCGTCCCGAATTCGCGGCTGGTGCAGGGTGCCCGGGTGCGGTTCGTGGGCGGGCCGTTCGCGTTGCTGGAGGGGATCATCGACCGGCCCGCCAGCAGGGCCGAGCGGGTGCAGGTGTTGCTGCGGCTCTGCGGCACGGTGGTGCGGGTCGAGGCCCACGTGGACGAGCTGGTCCCGGTGTAGCCGGCGGGCTTCGGGCTCTGCCGGAAGGGTCGCGCCGCCGGCTGGTGGAAAATATTGCAGCGGCGTGCGGGGCGAGTGGGTGTGGGAAGCCACGTACCCGGACGGCGGAGCTGTGCCTGAATGCCTATCTACGAGTACCGGTGCGAGTCGTGCGGCCTGAAGTTCTCCGTGGTCTTCTGGCCCCCTGACCGCCCAGAGCCGCGGTGCCGCCGGTGCGGGAGCACCCGCGCCCGGAGGCTGATCTCCCGGGTCGCCCTCCTGCGAGGCGAGGAGGACCGACTGGACCGCCTCGCAGACGAAGCCGCCGGCCTGGACGAGGACGACCCGCGTAGCGTCGAGCGGTGGGCGCGGCGCCTCGGCAAGGAGATGGGCGAGGAGCTGGGGGAGGACTTCGAGCAAGCCCTCGCGGAGGCCGAGTCCGAGGCGTCTCGCGAGGAAAGTGCAGCGGAGGGAAGCTGACGGGTGGGCGGCTTGCCGATGGCGGAGCTCCCTTCCCGAAAGCTCGGCTAGGAGGAATTCCTCGAGTGGTGCGACGAGGACACGTGGGCGGAGTGGGTCGACGGGGAGGTCGTGGTCCTAAGCCCGGCGTCGAGGAGGCACCAGGAGGTCGTTGGCTTCCTCGTGCAGACACTCGGGGTGTTCGTGCGGGCACGGGGCCTGGGCGTGGTGTTCAGCGTTCGCTTCCAGATGGAGACGGGGCCGGACCTCCCCGGCCGGGAGCCTGACCTGCTGTTCGTGGCGCGGGAGAACCTGGGCCGGCTCCGCGAGCGGTACTTGGACGGTCCCGTGGGCCTCGTGGTGGAAGTGGCCCCGCCGGCAGCCGGCTGCGCGACCGCGGGGAGAAGTGCGCCGACTACGAGGCGGACGGGGTGCGGGAGTACTGGGTGGTGGACCCGGAGGCACAGCGGGCGGACTTCTACGTTCTGGGTCCGCACGGGAGGTACGACCGCAGGCGGCCCGGCCCGGACGGCGTGTACCGGCCGGAGGTGGTCACTGGGTTCTGGCTTCGGCCCGACTGGGTGTGGCAGGACCCGCTCCCGCTCGGTGCTCGACGTTCCGAGGGAGCTAGGCGTGGTGTAGGGCGCCGTGGCGCGGGCTACAGGTCGGGCGACCCGCTGCTCTCCGAAGCCCCTGTCGAGCCATGGGCATCACGTACGTTACCGACACCGTCCGCAGACCCGCAGGGGAGGAGCCCGGGGTAAGTTTTCTCGTGGACGGCGGGGCCACCTACACCTTCCTCCCCAAGCCGGTCTGGGAAGCGGTTGAGCTGGACTCGTCTTCCACCCCATCCGCCGTACCCCGGAGCCCATGCGGGTGTCGCTGGCCTGAAGTGGTCGCGCGGGAACGGTGAGCCTGAGGAGCGGCACCGTGGAGGCACGGCGGGCCCTTCTGAAGTCCGAGTTGGCCCGCATCCGGAGTCTGTTGGCCGACCGTCCGGACGTGGTGGCCCTCTGGGCCTTTGGCTCCGTAGCGTCGGACCAGGTGGACGAGTGGAGCGACCTCGACCTCGTGGTCGTCGCGCACTGCGAGGAAGGGTTTGTCGACCGGACCGTGCGGCTGGGCCGCTGGCTGGAGCTCCGTGTGGGGACGGACCTTCTGGTGTACACGCCCGAGGAGGTCGCGAGGCTGCTGGACCGGCCGTTCTTTCGCGAGGAAATCTTGAGGAAGGGGGTGACGGTGCCCTTGCACCCCGCGGAGGACGCCGGCCGGTGGCTCGGCTTTGCACAAGAGGATCTGAAAATGGCGGAGCTGGCAATGGAAGAGGGGCTGTTCAACCAGGTGTGCTTTCACGCGCAGCAGGCGGTGGAGAAGGCCATGAAGGCACTCCTCGCGGCCTCCGGGGAGCTCGTGCCGCGGACGCACCGCCTGGCAGACCTGTGGCAGCGGCTGCCCGTGGCGGATCGGGAGGGGCTGGCCCACCTGCGGGACGCCGCTTTCGACCTGGACCGGTATTACCTCCCGGCCCGTTACCCGGACGCACTGCCCGGGATCCTCCCCGAGGGACTTCCTCGGAGGGAGCACGCCGAGAGGGCGGTCGAGACCTGCAGGGCCGTTCTCGGCTACGTGGGGCGACGGGTCGGGGGACCTCGATGAGAACCCTGGTAGGGCGACCATTGCTTCGATTTGAGCAATCGGGCCCACGTTTCGACTCGTCTCGGCGCCCGGTGGCTCCTCCGCAAGGGTGGGCCACAAAACGGCGCGGCGCTAGCATCTCACTGTCCCCATGCCAACCGAGGATGTTGTTGCTGGGAGATCAACAGGCCGAGGACTGCTTCCGGTGAGCGGCGCGGAGGAGATGGCCGGCGGCGTGGGCCGTGCGCACGTAGGGCGAACCGGTTCCACCGGCACCGCACGTGCGCCATATAGTTCCCACGTATCAGATCCCGGCACAGCGGTGCAGCCTCCCGCCCCTGATCTGGCTGGAGGGGACGCGGCGCAGCCCTCACAGATTGTGATGAGCCTGCCCTCTGACCAAGAGAGCCCGGCTACCGCAAGCAACAGTCGGCCGAGCCCTTTGCTGAGAAATGCCGTCGCGAACGCACTTCAGACCTTGGCAAGCGGTGTCCTCTTGCTTCTAGTTTTCCGCAAGATCACCGTTCACGTCGGGGTCGAAGCGATCGGGGTGTGGTCGCTGGTCTCGGCAGCGGCATCCGTGTCGCGGGTTGCCGACTTGGGGCTCAGTCAAGCGGTCGTGCCTCTCATGGCGCGGTACCGGGCCACGGGCGATTCAGCCAGCGCTGCGCGCCTTCTAGAGACGGCTGTCCTAACTATAGGACTGGCGTTGGCGGCTGTAGGAATGGCCGCCTACCCTTTTGTCACGAGGCTGGTGGCGGCCGTTTCGACTGCGCTGTCGGCCGATCAGGTTGCCGCGTTTGCGCGCTTGACGCTTTTTTCCTTCTGGCTGTCGGCAGTAGCAGCCGTAATCCAGGGCGGCTTCGACGCAGCAGAGCAAATGCACATGAGAGCAGGTGTCGTCCTGGCTGGTCACGCGATCCTCTTGGGCGCCGTTTGGGTTCTGGTGCCTACCACCGGCTTGGCGGGTGTCTTTTGGGCACAGTTGCTTCAGGCGGCGGCTACGCTCGCTCTCGGCTGGTCCACCGTGCGACGGTGGTTCCCGTCCCTTCGCTGGTTGTGGCTGCGATGGAGTGGAACTAGTTTCCGTGAGCTACGCGGGTACGGGGCCGGCGTTCAACTGAGCGCGCTTTTCTCGCTGGCCCTGGATCCGGCGGCCAAACTTTTACTTGCGCGATTCGGGGGATCCGTGATGCTGGGCTACTTCGAGATTGCGAACCAAGTTGTTCTACGGATACGCAGCTTGCTGGTCGCCGCTAACCAAGCGGTGGTACCGGTCGTGGCTGGCCTAGCCGTGCGGGACGCTGGCGAGATCCGACGGCTGTACGTCCTCAACGTGCGCGCACTAGCAGCAACGAGTGGTGTAGCGTTCGGTGGGTTGATGTTGGGCGCGGAGTACGTGGCGCAGGCGACGCTCGGAAGACCCGATGCGGCGTTTACGCATCTACTAAGGGTGATTGCCCTCGGGTGGTGGTTGAACACGCTGAACGTGCCCGCGTATTTTGCGAACCTTGGGTCCGGAAGATTGAAGTGGAACGTGATCTCCCATGCGGCGATCGCGGCCCTGAACCTGTTACTGGCAACGGCAGGCGGACAGCTTTCGGGCGCGGGTGGCGTGGTGGCAGGGTACGTCGTGGCTCTGGTTTGCGGGAGCAGTATTGTTGTGGTCGCTTTTCACAGGCAGAATCGCCTTCCGCTGTCGAGCCTGTGGAAGAGGGCGGTAGAGGCGAGGGAGGGGAGCAGTGTGGGCTGGCCTTAAGAATGCAGGACGGGTGGCGGCACGGTGGCTCGGGCTGGAGGTGCGCCGGCTGCGGAATAGTCCTGCGTATTCTCTGTGCGGCCTGCGGCGACTGGCAGTCCGGACCGTGCTTGACGTAGGCGCGAACGCGGGTCAGTTTGCACGCGAAGCACTACGGTGGTTCCCGCAGGCTCAGGTCGTGTCGTTCGAGCCGTTGACGGAACCGGTCCGGGAGTTGCGTCGGCTCGCGCAGCGCAGCGGAGGGCGGCTGCAAGTGGAAGAGGTGGCGCTGGGGGATCGAGAGGGTGTACTGCCGATGAGAGTGCATGTGGCTCACTCACCTTCCTCGTCGTTCCTCGAAGTTACGGAAAGGGGTCTTGAGTTGTACCCGTTCCAGCGAGAACAGGTGGAGAGGCAGGTAAGAGTGGCACGGCTAGATGATTACGTTAGGGAGAAGGGGATTGCGTTGCGGGAGGAAGTGCTTGTGAAGCTGGATGTGCAGGGCTACGAGGATCGTGTGATTCGGGGAGGTCGAGAGACATTGGCAAGGGCGGCGGCGTGTATCGTGGAGGTGTCGCTGGAGCCGCTGTATGATGGGCAGGCGAACTTCCGTGGGCTTTTGGAGCTGCTGGAAGAGCTGGGGTTTCGGTACGCGGGGAACCTTGAGCAGGCCTACGGGCCCGCGGGCCAGGTGGTGTTCATTGATGCTGTGTTTCTAGCGAGGAGAATAAGGCTGTGAGGGCATCGTGAAGCGCGCGTTGATTACGGGGATTACGGGCCAGGACGGGTCGTACCTGACGGAGCTGCTGCTGGAGAAGGGCTACGAGGTACACGGGATCATCCGGCGCGCGTCGACCTTCAACACGGACCGGATTGACCATCTGTACCGGGATCCCCACGACCCGGGGGCGCGGATGTTCCTGTACTACGGGGACCTGACGGACGGCACCGGGCTGCGGCGGATCCTGGAGCGAGTGCAGCCGGACGAGGTGTACCACTTGGGGGCGCAGTCGCACGTGAAGGTTTCGTTTGAGCAGCCGGAGTACACGGCGGACGTGGTGGCCACGGGGACGCTGCGGCTGCTGGAGGCGCTTCGGGACTACGAGAAAGTGAACGGGCGGGTGGTGCGGGTGTACAACGCGGGGTCGTCGGAGATGTTTGGGGCGTCGGCACCGCCGCAGAGTGAGACGTCGCCGTTTCGGCCGCGGAGCCCGTATGGGGCGGCGAAGGTGGCGGCGTACTGGTATGCGGTGAACTACCGGGAGGCGTACGGGATGTTTATTTGCAATGGGATTTTGTTCAACCACGAGTCGCCGCGGCGGGGGGAGACGTTTGTGACGCGGAAGATTACGCGGGCTGTGGGGCGGATTAAGCTGGGGTTACAGGAGAAGGTGTACCTGGGGAACCTGGAGGCGAAGCGGGACTGGGGGTATGCGGGGGACTATGTGGAGGCGATGTGGCGGATGTTGCAGCAGCCGGAGCCGGACGACTATGTAGTGGCCACGGGGGAGTCGCACTCGGTGCGGGAGTTCTGCGAGGAGGCGTTTGGGCTGGTGGGGCTAGACTGGCGGGAGCACGTGGTGGTGGATGCGCGGTATTTCCGGCCCACGGAGGTGGACGAGCTACGGGGGGATGCGAGCAAGGCGCGGGAGAAGCTGGGGTGGGCTCCGCGGGTGGGGTTCCGGGAACTGGTGCGGATGATGGTGGAGCACGACCTGGAGCTGGCGCGGCAGGAGAAGACGCTGCGGGAGGCGGGGCACGCGGTGCTGCTACGGGGTTTTGGGACGGCGCGTTAGAGCCGGAGTGCGGAGGAGAGTTCGTGGGCCCCGAGAGCCGCATCTACGTAGCCGGGCACCGAGGCTTGGTAGGTGCAGCCTTGGTGCGGCGGCTGGAGCGTGAGGGTTACCGGAATCTCGTGCTTCGGACGCGACAGGAGCTGGACTTGCGGGACGCGCACGCGGTGGAGGGATTTTTTTCGGAGGAACGCCCAGAGTACGTCTTCCTGGCCGCGGCGAAGGTAGGTGGCATCTGGGCGAACGCGACGTACCCGGCGGACTTCATCCGGGACAACCTGCAGATCCAGGTGAACGTGATCGATGCTGCGTACCGGCACGGCGTAAAGAAGCTGCTGTTCTTCGGATCGTCGTGCATCTACCCGAAGCACGCGCCGCAGCCGCTGAAGGAGGAGTATCTACTGACGGGCCCGCTGGAGCCCACGAACGAGGCGTATGCGGTGGCGAAGATCGCTGGGCTGAAGATGGTCCAGGCGTACCGGCGGCAGTATGGATTCTGCGGCATTTGCCTGATGCCGACGAACCTGTACGGACCGGGGGACAACTTCGACCCACAGACGTCGCATGTGCTGCCAGCGCTGATCCGGCGGTTCCATGAGGCGAAGGTGAAGGGGATGTCGGAGGTGGTGGTGTGGGGCACGGGTACTCCGAGGCGGGAGTTCTTGCACGTGGACGACCTGGCGGACGCCGCGGTGTTTCTGATGCGGCACTACGACGACGAGCGTCCCATCAACGTGGGGGTTGGGGAGGACCTGAGCATCCGGGAGCTTGCGGAGCTGGTGGCAGAGGTGGTGGGTTACAGGGGACGGATCGTGTTTGACCCGAGCAAGCCGGACGGCACGCCGCGGAAGCTGCTGGACGTGAGTCGGCTGCAGGGACTCGGCTGGCGTCCAAGAATCCAGCTTAGGGATGGTCTACGGGATACTTACGAGTGGTTTATGCATGCGGAAAGGCGTGGACAGGCGCGCGGATGTTTAAAAAAGGGGACCCGGAGGGAGGGCAGCGCCTGTGGGTGAGCCGGTGCACAAGTACGGTGCTGGCGTTGGAATTATTATTCCTGTGCGGAGCTTGAACGAGTCGGGACTTGACATTAGTTTGGCGAGCATTCGTGCTCAAAGCTACAGACCAATCGAGTTGCTCGTAATCAGCGGTGCCGGGCGCCGGGAGGGAAATGCAGCGGAGCTGCCAGCGGGGTGTGTGTCTAGCAATCCAAAGGATTCAATAACCACAATAATTGTAGATGCTCCTGCTACGGGTATTTATGAAGGCATGAATGCGGGTATCTTGCGCTCGCGCTGTACTTTTTTGATGTTTCTGGGCGCTGGCGACCGCCTCAGTTGCTGGGACACTTTGGAGAGGTTGGTTGAGGCGGCTGGCGAGCGCTACGATGTGGTGTACGGGGACGTATATGATGAAGATTGGGGGCTGTGCGGGGGGCCTTTCGCCAAATGGAGGCTATGCTGCCAGAATATTCATCATCAAGGTATCCTGTATAGGCGAAGCGTGTTCGAGAAGGTTGGGCTCTACGACAGCCGTTACTCCATACTCGCGGACTGGGAGCATAACCTGCGGTGGTTTGGCCGGCGCGATATTCCAAGGCGCTACCTACGTGGCGTGGTGGCGGTCGCCAAGGGGGGTGGCGTCAGCAAGCAGAGACGGGACTTGGCTTTCGAGAGGAATCGGGTTCGCTTGATCCGGCGGTACCTGGGTGCTGGCTGGGCGATGTGGGCGCTGGGTTACACTTTCCTGGTCAGGCCTGTCTGGCGTCGGATCAAAAGGTCGACGTTGGGCAAAGCGATAATGAGGCGTGTGATGCAGTGCTAGAATATTCACTTGGAGTAAGTGCAGGCAGGCTTCGTCACGTTTGCGCTGGTACTCAAGGGTGAGACCGCCTGCGGGGGCGGTCTGGCGAACTGAGGAGTCGTGGAATGCGCCGAGGCGGTGGAGAGGACCGGCGGAGGCGCTCGGCGGAGCCGTTGACCAGGAGGGTCGACGCCAGGACGGGAATGGCTCCGTTCTGATAGCGCTGGGTGAAAGATGGGTCAGTCTGCGCTGTGGGAACGGGCGAGTGTGGGAGCTGGGGATTGCTCGAGGCTTGGGGCCGCTGGGCGCTTAAAAGGGACAATGTCTCTAGAGGGGATTAGAAAGTTACGCGAGCGTCTCGTGTGCCTGTCTGGGGGGCGCGGCTGAACCTGGGTAATTTGGGAAGATTAACAGGCATGGTTGGAAAAAGGGAAGAAGTCGAGATCTTACTCGGGACGTACAATGGAGGACGCTTTCTGGAAGCTCAAATTGAATCGCTAATTCGACAAACGTATCGGTACTGGACGCTTCTGGTTAGAGATGACGGATCGACCGATGACACGCTGAGCATCTTGGAGCGATATGCGCGGCGCCTTGGTCCACGCATGCGAATTCTGGAGAGTAGCGGGAGGCGCCTAGGTTATACGGGGAATTTTGGCGAACTCCTCTGGGCTAGCAAAGGGCAGTACGTAGCTTTCGCGGACCAAGACGACGTGTGGCTTCCAGAGAAACTAGAGCTAGCGATGCGTGAGATGCATCGAGTTGAAGAAGCCTGTGCGCCGGGTACTCCGGTAATGGTCCACAGCGATTTAGTGGTGGTGAACGAGCGGCTAGAGGTTATCTGCGGCTCGCTGTGGAGATACCAGCGAGTAGTGCCGACAAGCAACGGGCGGTGGAGGCCTCTTCTCGTTCAGAACTGCGTCCATGGGTGTACTGCATTACTGAACAGTGCTGCGCGAAGTCTGGCTGTGCCGGTTCCCGCTTGTGCGCGTGGGCATGACTGGTGGTCAGCGCTGCTGTGCGCAATTGCGGGAAAGTTGGTCGCGGTGACGGCACAGACGGTGTTGTACCGACAGCATGGGAGGAACGCGAGCGGGGCTTGGCGTTATGGGTGGATAGCAGCTGCGGGTAAACTGCGGACGGCGCGGAAAAGCTTACAGGGAGCCAAGGAACAAGCGTTGGCAGCGGCGGCACGGTTAAGGGGTAGGGTGGAGCCCGAGGAGGTCCGGGTGCTGGAAACGTTCGGGCGGCTTGGGGAGCTGGGGTTCTTGAGCCGCCGAAAATACTTGCTGAGGCACGGAATTCTGCCGGCGGGAGCGCTGCGGAAGTTAGGCTTGCTGCTGCTGGTGTGAAACGGCAGCAAAGGGAGCGATGCGGCCGAGCGAGAGGTATCCTCCGAAGGTGGGAAGAATGGGAGGACAGTGGGGCTCCTCGTAAAAAACCAAGGGGCTACAGCCTGAGCGGCCACACCGCCGTGTACGGCGGCATCGACAGGGCCGGGGACGTTATTTGCTCCCATCCGGGGACGCGCCACGCTTGGCTTCGGACGCAGGTGCAGGGCTGATCCGCCGAGTGCTCAGGGAGGAGGTACGGGAGTCCCTGCGGCGGGAGCGGTACCGACGGCGAGCGGGCGTGGGCGGAGGGGCGGGTTACCGGCATGGGTACAGCAAACCCCGGAAGCTGAGTACCCCAGCGGGGGTGGTGCAGGGTATGGCGCCCGCGGGTGCGGGGGCTCGGGGGAGGGGTCTGTGAGTCGGTTCTGCCTCTGTTTGCGCGTCGGACGAGGGAGTTAGGGGAGCTGTTATACCAGAGCTGTACCGGCACGGGCTGGGGGAGGGGGGCTTCGACTTGGCGTTGCGAGGGCTTTGGGGGATGGGGCAGTCGTTTTGGCGGGCACGGTGGCGCGACTAGCTGTAGCCGTGGCGAACGGGGTGGGATTCCTGAGCGCGCCGGGCTGGATGACGTGAACCCGGCGTACGTGTGCGTGAATCAGGTGTACGTGCGGGCGGGGCCGGAGAACGAAAAAGAGAACGAGCGGGATATGCGGGCCAAGATGAGTCAACTGATGCATCCACTTTGTCTGACAATATACGCCTGGGCTGTTGGTAGTGTAGGGTATTTGCTCGGATTTGCCGAGTTCATGAGTTGGGATTTCGAGGACGTGTTGGCGCTTGTGGCAATCGTCAGCATCAGCCTGGGATCGATGTGTTTCGGCTGCGGGCTAGTGGCTGCGACAACGATGGGTCTGCGGCGGAAGCGAGGAAAGAATGCGAACGCGACGCCACAGCTGAGTACGAAGAATCTTGATAGGTGGACGGCATTCTTGCTTGTGACGTTGCTATTGCTGACTACTTGGTTGTGGATAAAGTGGGGAACGCCGCCGGCAGTCGCAAGAGCACTAGGGGTAACGCCGACATGGGATTATCAGACGTGGGGTCGGGGGTTAGTTGGTCTAGGTGCTGCGGTGGCAATGAATTTGGTGCTGGCGGGGTGCTTTTATCCCCGGACTGGCACACGAGTGCTGCTTTACGGGCTGGGGTTGACGTGGCTTGCACAGGTCCCGCTTCGCGGTTACGTTGTGACAGTGCTAGTGCAAGCGTTTTTGCTGAGACGGGTTGTCCAGCAAGACGAAGCTAGATCCGTGCTCTCGAAGATTTGGGGGAGATTGGGCATAGCGCTCGTGGTCATTGCGGTAATGGGGCTGTTGGGCGGGTTGCGTGGTGATGCGCGGAAGGCGTTGGAGGAGGGGATGCGGGTAGCAGAGCGCTGGTGGTGGCTTCCGGAGGGGGTCCAGTGGACTCTTGCGTACGCAGCTGGTCCGGTGGCGAACGTAGTGCGGCTTGTGGGGCGCTGTGCAGAAGAGAGGCGAGACGGGGTCTTGCTCGGGCAGCTGCTGCCGTCGTTTGTGCGACCTGAGAGCGTGGTGGAGGAGTGGGCCTCAGTTGTGGAAGGGTGCTTTGAGAACCCTGCAAATACAGTGGCTACGGCCGCTGGGCGGGCATTGGTAGAGGGAGGATGGATGGGCGTGCTGTTGTTCTATGCGGCGCTGGGGGCGGTAGGCCAGTGGGCTTGGCAGTCGACGGAGGCGCGCAGCGGAAATCTATTGGTGGCCGGCAGCGTGTTGGGACTGGTGCCGTTGATGCAATTCGACGTGGTTGCCGTGCCTGCCACGCTCGCGGAGCTGGTTCTTGGGTGGATCGGATGGCGCCTCGTTGGCGCTCGAGGTAAAAGAAATTGCACGGTGAAGGAAGGAGGGCTCGTATAAGGCACTTGTAGAGGGTGAGGAGAGTCGTGAGAGGATGGCAAGCGGAGCCGGTGGTACTGGGAGAGCGAGAGATGGAGATCGTGAGAATGGGCTTAGTGATAGGAGCGCAGTAGGGCGTGGTGTGGGGATCGGACGATGAAGGTGGCAGTAGGCGTGCTGGCGCGGAACGGGGCGGTTGGGCTTCGGGAGATGGCTCGAAAGGGGCTCAGCGCGGGGCCGGTAGAGGGCCGCGTGCTGGTCATGGACTGTGAGTCACGCGATGGGACGACGGAAGTGGCGCAGGGAATGGGTTGGGAAGTTTGTGGCGTTGAGCGTCGGGCATTTGACCACGGAGGGACTAGGCGGCGAGCCCTAGAGGTGATGGGACGAATGTTTGGAGAGTTTGAGGGAGTGGTGTTTCTCACGCAGGATGTGGCATTAGCGGGGACTAAATCGGTGGAAGCGCTGGTGAGCGCCTTGAGGGGGGAAGGTGTGGGCGCGGCGTACGGGCGGCAGTTGCCGAGGCCAGGGGCCAAGCCGTTTGAAGCACACGCGCGGCTGTTCAACTATCCAGACCGGTCCGAGGTGCGGTCCTTCGAGGACAGGCGGAGGCTGGGGATCAAGGCGTGCTTCTTGTCGGACTCGTTTGCGGCGTACCGAGTGAAGGCGCTGCAGGAGGTGGGCGGATTTCCCGAGCGGGCGATCGTTGGGGAGGACGTGATCGTCGCGGCGAAACTGCTGAAGGCCGGCTGGAAGATCGCATATGTGGCCGAAGCGTGCGTGTACCACTCGCACGACCTGACACCGACCCAGGAGATGCGGAGGTACTTCGACATTGGTGTCTTCCACGCACGGGAGAGCTGGATCCTGAGCGAGTTCGGCAAGCCAGAGGGGGAAGGGCTGCGGTTCTTGCTGTCGGAGCTGAGCTACCTCTGGGAGCGGGCGCCGTGGCTGATCCCGGAGTCGTTCGTGCGGGCCGGGCTGAAGTACCTGGGGTACCGGCTGGGCCGGGCCGAGCGGTACCTGCCGCTGTGGTTCAAGCGGGCGGTGAGCCTGCAGAAGCACTTCTGGGATCGGGAGGCGGAGTTGGTGCGCGCCGAGACAGGGCGGCAGCGGGGCGGAACGTGAGCCGAGGCGGGAGGCGCCGGGAGAGCGTGCTAAGCTGGGGTGGGGGATGCGGGAATGGCCATCGAGCTGGACCTGGTGCGGCCTGTCGCGGACGAGGAGCTCCTGGTGCTGTCGGAGCGCAACCCCGGCTACCAGCTGGAGCGGACGGCGGAGGGAAGGCTCGTCGTGAGCCCCGTCGGAAAGAAGGGGAAAGGAGAAGCGGAGCGGTGTTCGCAGCGCTGCACGCTTGGAACGCACGGACGGGGACGGGGGTGGTTTTCGACTCCTCAGCCGGCTTCCGGCTTCCCGACGGTGCCGTGCTGTCGCCGGATGCCTCCTGGGTGCGCGGCGAGCGCTGGCAGGCGCTGACGCCCGAAGAGCAGGAAGGGTTTGTACCGCTCTGTCCCGACGTCGCCTTCGAGGTGCGGTCCAGGTCGGAGACGCTTCCGGAGCTCCGGGAGAAGGCGCGCGCCTACCTGCGGAACGGGGCCCGGGTGGTGGTGTTGCTAGACCCCTACGAGCGGCTCGCGGAGGTCCACCACCTAGGGCAGGAGGTAGAGTGCCACCGGAGTCCGGAGCGTCTGAGGCTGGAACCGGAGCTGCCTGGTTTCGAGCTCGAACTGGCGCCGGTTTTCGAATGAGGACTGGGCCCGGGCGGGCCGGTGTGGGCCGGGAGGTCTCCAAGCTGCCCCGACCGTAGGTGGGTGCGCACGGGGCTGTTAGTCCCGGTCAGGTGCCGTTGAGGGAGCAAAGAGGGGTCCGCGGGTTCGAGCTGCCGGTGGTGGTAACCCCGGGTAGGCCAGGGGTCGCCTCTATCCTGCTGGCGGCTTCGGACGTCGCAGCGCTGTGCTTTGCCTGGTGGCTGGCGGTGCACGGACGGCTGCTGGCTGGGGGAGTCCTGTCTGCGGACCTGTACTGGCGGCTGTGGCCCGGAGCGGTGCTGCTGGTCCTCGGCAACGCCTTCCAGGGGCTGTACCCCGGGTTCGGCACCAACCCGCCGGAGGAGCTGCGACGGACCAGCGCGTCCGTGAGCTTGGTGCACCTGCTGGCGGGAGCCGCCACATTCATCCTGCGGGGGGCGGAGGTGTACTCCCGCGCCGTGTTCCTGTTCGCTTGGGCGCTGGCCCTGGTCCTGGTCCCGTTGGGGCGCGCCGCGGTCCGGCACGCGTGCTGCAGGGCGCGGTGGTGGGGCTACCCCGTCCTGATCCTCGGAGCCGGGCGGACGGGCGAGCTACTCGCGAGAACCCTACAGGACAACCCCGGGCTGGGGCTCCGTCCCGTAGCCTTCCTGGACGACGACCCCGCGAAGCCCGCGCGGGTGGCGGGGCTCCCGGTGCTGGGGGGAGTCGAGCTGGCCACCCGGGTGGCTCGAGAAGCCGGGATCCACCACGCGTTGGTGGCCATGCCCGGCGCAGGGCGGGAGCGGCTGCTGCAGGTGGTGGAGCGCCACGGGTCCGCTTTCCCGCACCTGCTGGTGGTGCCGGACCTGTTCGGGCTTTCGAGCCTCTGGGTGGCGGTGAGAGACCTGGAGGGTGTGGTGGCCCTGGAGGTCCGCCAGCAGTTGCTGCTGCCGGGACCGCGGCTGCTGAAGCGCGTGCTGGACCTCGGGGCGACGGTGCTGGTCGGACTGCTGAGCCTGCCGCTGCTGGCCCTGATCGCGCTGGCGGTGAAACTGGACTCGCCCGGACCGGTGTTCTTCGCCCAGACCCGGATCGGGAAGGGCGGGCGGAAGTTCCGGGCATGGAAGTTCCGCACCATGGTCCAGGACGCGGAGCAGGTCCTGGAACGGTACCTGCGGGAACATCCGGAGCTGCGGGAGGAGTGGGATCAGGACCACAAGCTGCGCCAGGACCCGCGGATCACCAGGGTGGGCCGCATCTTACGTCGGACAAGCCTGGACGAGCTGCCGCAGCTCTGGAACGTGTTGCGGGGCGAGATGAGCCTGGTGGGTCCCCGGCCCATCGTGGACGAGGAGGTCGGTAAGTACGGCCCGCGCTTTGCCCTGTACGCCCAGGTGTTGCCGGGGATCACCGGGCTCTGGCAGGTCTCGGGCCGGAACGACACGACCTACGAGCAGCGGGTGGAGCTGGACAGCTACTACGTCCGCAACTGGTCTCCGTGGCTCGACCTCTACATCCTGGCACGGACCGTGTGGGTGGTGCTGACCGGCAAGGGAGCTTACTGACGGCGGCCGGAGGAGCGAGGTGTCGCGACCAAGCGGTTCTCGACGAAGGGGGTCCAAGGCCAAGTGGGCCTCCCTGTTCGACCCTTTCGAGCGCGTCTACCAGTTCCGGGTGACACTGAAGGACATCCGCCCGCCTGTGTGGCGCAGGATTCAGGTTCCGGAGACCTACACTTTCTGGGACCTGCACGTTGCCATCCAGGACGCGATGGGGTGGGGTGACATGCACCTGCACTGGTTCGTGCTGCGCGGGCGGACATTCTGGCAGAACACGTACGTCGGGATCCCGGTGAGGGAATTGTTCGTATCCGTCCTCCCCGGTTGGGAGGTGGGCATCCGCGACGTGTTCGGGGCGGAGTGCCCGGTGGTGGACTACGTGTATGACTTCGGGGACAACTGGGCGCACGCGGTGCGCCTTGAGAAGGTCCTGCCCCGAGAAGAAGGTGCAGAATACCCCCGCTGTGTTGGTGGCAAACGGGCCTGCCCGCCTGAGGACTGTGGGGGACCGTGGGGCTATTTGCGGATGCTTGAGATCCTGCGGGACGCGGACCACCCGGAGCACCGGGAGTGGCTGGAGTGGTTGGGGCATCCCTTCGACCCTGAGGACTTCGATCCGGGCGCCGTCGTCTTCGACAATCCGCGCCGGAGGCTGAAGCTGGCGCGCCAGTGGCACGGGTTCTGAGCCACCGGCTTGCGCGAGGCCGCGCGGTGGGCCTCCTCGTCGGGCTCCCGGTGACACCCCCGTCCAGTCCTGGAAGTCAGGCCGGGGGTGACACCCGGCCGTCCAGGACCTGCCAGACCGTCACCGCCTCCTCCCGGGTCTTCGCGTCGTCCGACAGCTGCTGCCCGGCCACCGCGGCCAGCACCCGACGACCGGTGGCCTTCTCCAGCGCCGCAGCACGCTCCCGCGCCCGGCGCACGTCGTCCGCGGTGACCGTGGCCGACACCTCGGCCAGCAGGTACACCTCCTGGCCGTCGAACAGCCCCGCCACCACCACGTCTGCCTCCAGCACCCGGGCGCGTTCCTCCGGGGTGATGCGCCCCTGGTCCAGGGCGTCGTCCAGGAGCAGCCCCAGCTGCTGGTGGTCCACGAGGCGGATCCGGCGCAGGATGCGCTGGAAGTAGGAAGCCGCCCTCTCTCGGTAGCGGCGCTCCAGGTTCTCGCCCTTGAGGGCCCCGACCTCGCCCACCAAGGTCGCCACGGTCTCGACGAGGCCCTGCACGGTCTCCTCCGTGCGCTCCTGGGCCTCCGTCAGACGCGCGAACGCCTCTTCCAGGCGCGCGAAGCGCTGCTCGGCCTGTGCTCGGGATTCCGCGAGCTCCCGCTCGGTGCGCTCCTGGGCCTCAGCCAGGCGCGCGAAGCGCTGCTCTGCCTGTGCCCGGGATTCCGCGAGCTCCCGCTCGGTGCGCTCCTGAGCCTCAGCCAGGCGGGCGCTGACCTCCTCCAGCCTGGCGACCCGCTCCCCGGTGCGCTCCTGGGCCTCCGTCAGACGCGCGAACGCCTCTTCCAGGCGCGCGAAGCGCCGGTCGACCTGCGCCCGGGATTCCGCGAGCTCCCGCTCGGCGCGCTCCTGGGCCTCCGTCAGGCGGGTGATCGCTTCTTCGAGGCGGGCGAAGCGCTGCTCTGCCTGTGCTCGGGATTCCGCGAGCTCCCGCTCGGTGCGCTCCTGAGCCTCGGCGAGGCGCGCCACGGTCTCCTGCAGCTTCTGGACGTCCGCGGACAGCTGGCGGACCAGCCGCGGCAGGGTGAGGATCTCCCGGCTGAGGAGGAGGCGGCGCAGCTCCGCCCTCCACTCCGGCCGTTGCTCCAGCAGCCGGACCAGGCTGTGAAAGTCTCGCACGGTGAACGGCATCTCCGTTCAGGATAGCGTATTCTGCGAACCGGGTGGCAGGTGTCTTCCCTGCCGCCTCACCCCTCCGCGGGCTCGAGCTCCAGGATCCGGTCCACCCGGAACAGCCGCTCCTCGCCCCGGTGGTGGCAGAAGGCCCGCAGGCCCAGGAATTCGTGGCCCCGGTACTCCACCAGGCCCACCTCCAGCGGCCGGATCAGGCGCCGCGACTTCTGCCCGTTGGGCTTGAGGTAGACGACGCGCATCCACCTCCCGGCCGCGATGGCCTGCTCGATGAGCCCTCGCCGCTACTCCAGGGGGAGCGACTTCTCGGCCTTCTCGTACTGGAAGCGGGTGAGGAACCTCACGATCCGGTAGTCCACCCACACGTGCTTGCGGCGGATGGGCCGCTTGAGCACGATCCCTTCCAGCGTGCGGCACCGGCTGAGGGCCACGTAGACCTGCCCGGGCGCGAACGCGCCGCGCCCCACGTCGATGACCACCCGGTCGAACGTCTTGCCCTGGCTCTTGTGGATGGTCACCGCCCACGCCAGGGTCAGAGGTAGCTGGGTGTACCGGCCCACGACCCGGGACCGCAGCTGTCCGTCCTGCACGTAGAACGAAAACAGCTCCCACGTGTACCGCACCACCTCTGCCTGCGCCCCGCCCTCCAGCTCCACCACCACCACAGGCTCGTCCGGGGCGTCCACAACCTCCACCACCCGCGCCAGGGTGCCGTTGACCCAGCGGCCCTCGGGGTCGTTGTTGACCATCATCACCTGGGCGCCCGCCTTCAGCTCCAGCCGGAGCGGGGCGGGAGCGTGGTCGCCTCCGAACTCGCCCTGCAGGACCCCCTCGAACACGTGCAGGCGGCCGCGGAGCTTCGCCAGCTGCGCACGGTTGGTGGCCTGCGCCAGCTGGTTGGTGGTGGTCAGCTGTACGTAGAGCTCGTCGGGACCCGGCTCGAAGTCGGGCACGTGACGCCGGTTCAGGACCGCCAGGTGCTCGTCGGTGACCGTGCCGTCCCGGATGGCGCCGAGGATGTCCAGGAACACCGGGTCCGTCTGCCGGTACACCTTCTCCAGCTCCACGAGCTCCAGCTCTACATCCTGCAGGGCCCGGGCGCTGTAGAAGTACGGAGTCTCGTACAGGGCCGACAGGGCCTTGCGCTCGGGACCGGTGACCACGGGCGGCAGCTGGTACAGGTCTCCGAAGAAGGCCATCTGCACGCCGCCGAAGGGCCGGTTCCGGCGGGGGCCGTTCAGCCGCAGGAAGCGGTCCACGCAGTCCAACAGGTCGGCGCGGACCATGGACACCTCGTCGATCACGATGAGCTCCACCTTCCGGTACACGGTGTCCCGGTGTTCGGGGGTGAGCAGGCGGGACACGCGGTCCGGGGTGACGTCGGGCCGGAAACCGAAGAAGGAGTGGATGGTCTGGCCGCCCACGTTCACCGCGGCGACGCCCGTGGGCGCCAGCACCACGGCCCTCTTGCGGGTGGTGTCCAGGAAGTAGCGCAGCAGGGTGGACTTGCCGGTGCCGGCGCGGCCGGTGACCAGCACGTGCTTGCGGGTGCGCTCCAGCAGGTGCAGGGCGCGCTGGAACTCGGGGTTGAGGTCGATGCCGCGGAAGTCCACGCGGCGCGCGGGCTGCAGGGCCGTGCGGCCTTCCTCCTGCCTCACTCCCCGAACACCTCCGCCGGGGTGCAGGAGAACCCGGGCAGGACGGGCTCTTCGACCGTGTCGTGGGGGTGCGACCGGGTGCGGGGCTCTTGTTCGGGCGCGTGGCGGGTGATGGAGCGGTCTGCGGGATCCACCACCCACACCGCGCGGACGCCGGCCTGGAGGTACTGGTGGACCCTGCGGGACAGGTCGGGCTCGGTGGGGTCGTGGACCTCCACCACGAGGTCGGGGGGGCACGGCGACAAAGCCGGTGCGGTCGCGGATCCGCTGCAGGCGGTCGCGGGAGAAGCAGGCCGCGTCAGGCGCCCGGAGGGTGTCAGGGGTGCGGCGCAAGAAGACCCCCACGTCCCCGCTGACCACCTCGCCGAGGCCGCGGGCTCGCACGAAGCCGCGGAGCAGGGCGTTGATGCGGGAGAGGATCCGGCCGTGTTCGAACCCCGCAGGCGCCCTGATGACCAGCTCCCCCTCGTCGCTCTCGTAGCGCCAGCCCTGCGGCAGGCGCACCAGCTCCTCCGCGGTCCACGGCTTGCGGAGCATTGTGCTCACGGCGCCTCCCTCCCTGGGTCCAAGGTACCAACTCCGGGCAGGCGGCGCCCAGCCAGGCTGCAGCGTCGCCGGCCTACTCCCCCGGCGCCGCGGCCTGCGCCGCAGCTCCCCTCTCTCGCCGCACCCCCAGGACGGTGGCGGCCGCCAGCAGCTGGAGCAGCACCACCCCCAGCCACGCGCCGGTGTAGTGGCCCCCCATGCGCTCCACCGTCCAACCGAACACGGGCGGCGCCAGCATCGTGAAGACGTACAGGACCGTCATGCTGAGCCCCACCATGACTGCGGAGGTGCCCCACGCCCAGGCGAGCTCAGACAGCAGGGTCACGTACAGCCCGTTCCACCCGAGCAGCGTGAACCCCGAAAGCAGCGCCAGCGTGCGGGCCGCCCACGCGGGCACGGTTTCCCACCGGGCCAGGGACGCGACCGCCACCACGGTCGCCGCGGCACAGCAGGCCGCGAGGGCGATGGGCCTGGGCCGGTCCGCCCCGAACCACCGGTCTGACACCCACCCCCACGCCATGCGGCCCGCGACCCCGCCCAGGTGCACGAACAGCAAGAGCCGCGCGGCAGTCTGGGCGTCCCACCCGAAGGTGTCCACGAAGTACAGGGGCAGGTAGCCGGTGAGGCCGAACTGCCCTGCGGCCAGCAGGCACGCCGTCAGGGTGGTGAGGACCAGCGGCGGGCTGCGGAAGAACTGAAGCGGCGCGCGCCACGGATCCAGCCGCGGCCCTGCAGGACCTCCTCCGTCGTACGGTGTCTTGAGCTGCCCCAGGCCCGCGTACGTCAGCAGCCCGGCCAGGGCGCATCCCAGCCCTGCGGCCAACAGCCCGGCCCTCCAGCTCCACGCGGAGGCCAGCCACGGCAGGAGGAAGGCCGCGAGCAGCCCGCCCACGGGGAGCCCTGCCTGGCGCACGCCCATCGCCACCCCGCGCTCCCGGGCGGGAAACGCGGCCATGACCGCGTGGCTGCCGGCCACCTGACTGGAGGGGAAGCCCGCGCCCGCCAGGGCCAGGACCACCGCCAACCAGCCCGCGGAGGGCGCGAGGGCCCCCGCCGCGGCCAGCAGCCCCGTGGCCAGGGCGCCGGCCGCCATCACGGGCCGCTCGCCGAACCGCTCGGTGGCCACCCCGGTCGCGTAGAATGCCAGCAACGCACCCAGGTCGAAGGCGCCCAGCACCACCCCGGCCTCCGACAGGGACAGCCTGAGGTCCGCGCGCACGAACGGCACCAGGGCTGGCAGCCCGAACCGCACGAAGGTGAGGCCTGCCTGCTGGACGGTGGCCACGGCCAGGACGCGCCAGCGGTGCGGCGGCGCGGAGGTCGGGCCCGGCTCGGCCCTCCGGGGACTCACAGACACAGTCTACCCGGCCGCGGGCGGCAGTTCCGCAGGTTTCGCGGCCTGCCCGTCGAACCCTTGACGCAAACCAGGCCGCGCGCCACACAGGCCCGGCAGGAAGGAGGCCTCGTCGGTTGCGTGCCATCGTCCCCGTGGCGGGGTTCGGAACGCGCCTCCGGCCCCACACCTACACCGTCCCGAAGGCGCTCATGCCGGTGGCGGGCAAGCCCATCCTGGGGCACATCCTGGACGAGCTGTTGGAGGTGGGCGTGGACGAGGTGGTGCTGGTGGTGGGCCACCTGGGCGAGAAGATCGAGGCGTACGTGCGGGAGAACTACCGGGTGCGGGCGCACTTCGTCCGCCAGGAGCAGCCCCTGGGCAACGGGCACGCCATCTACGTGGCGCGGGAGTTCCTGCAGCAGGACCCGGTGCTCATCATGCTGGGCGACACCATCTTCCGGGGCGACTTCCGGCCCATGCTGCGTAGCCCCGTGTCCCTCATCGGCGTCCGGGAGGTGTCCGACCCCCGCCGGTTCGGCGTGGTGGAGGTGGACACGGACGGCCGGGTGCGCCGGATCGTGGAGAAGCCCGAACAGCCCACCAGCAACCTGGCCATCACCGGCGTGTACCTCATCCACGACACGCCCCTGTTCCGCCGGTGCCTGGAGCGCCTGATCGCCGAAGACCGCCGCGTGCGGGGCGAGTACTGGCTGGCGGACGCCCTGCAGCTGTACGTGGACGCGGGCGCGGTGGTGCGCACGTACCCCGTGGAACAGTGGTACGACTGCGGGACCCCGGACGCCCTGCTTTCGGCCAACCGGGCCCTGCTGGACATCCTCGACCCTCCGGTGCCGCGGCTGGAGGGGGCGCTGGTCCACCCGCCGGTGGCCATCGCCCCGGGCGCGGTCATCGAGGAGTCGGTGGTGGGGCCCTACGTGTGCGTGGCGGAGGGCGCGCGGCTGGTCCGGTCGGTGGTGCGGGACAGCATCGTGAACCGCAACGCCACCGTCCGCAACGTGGTCCTGGAGGGGTCCCTGATCGGCGAGGGCGCGTTCCTGGAAGGCCGCGCCACCCGGGTGAACCTGGGCGACGACTCCGAAATCGAGCTGGGCGGCTGACGTGGCGGGCGAACTCCCTGCACGGTGCGACGTGGCGGTGGTGGGCGGGGGCATCGTGGGCCTGGCGTGCGCCCACGCGCTGGCGCGCGGCTTTCCGGACCTCCGGATGGTGGTGCTGGAGAAGGAGGCGCAGGTGGCGTTGCACCAGACGTCCCACAACAGCGGGGTGGTGCACGCGGGCATCTACTACCGCCCGGGCTCCCTGCGGGCGCGGCTGTGCGTGGAGGGGGCGCGGCGGATGCGGGAGTTCTGCGAGGAGCAGGGCCTGCCGTTTTCCGCGGTGGGGAAGGTGATCGTGGCCACCTCGCGCGACGAGCTGCCCGCGCTGGAGGAGCTGCTCCGCCGCGGGCAGGCCAACGGAGTGCCCGGGCTCCGGTGGTTGCGGGCGGAGGAGCTGCGGGAGGTGGAGCCCCACGCCACAGGGCTCGCGGCCATCCACTCGCCTGCCACCGCCATCACGGACTTCCGGCAGGTGGCGGTGCGGCTGGCGGAGCTGCTGGAGGCCAGGGGTGTGGCGGTGGTGACCGGCTGCGCCCTGCGCGGGGCCCGGCGCCGGACAGAGGGCTTTGAGCTAGAGACCGCCCGCGGTCCCCTGCTGGCGCGGGCGGTGCTGAACTGCGCGGGCCTGCACAGCGACCGGGTGGCGCGGATGCTCGGGGCGCGGCCCGGGGTGCGGATCCTGCCCTTCCGGGGCGAGTACTACGTCCTGCGGCCGGACCGCCGCCACCTGGTGAAGGGGCTCATCTACCCGGTGCCCGACCCGCGGCTGCCGTTCCTGGGCGTCCACCTGACCCGCACGGTGCACGGCGAGGTGGAAGCGGGGCCGAACGCGGTGATGGCGTGGGCCAGGGAGGGCTACCGGAGGTGGGCGTTCAGGCTGCGCGACGCGTGGGAGAGCGTGGGCTACTCGGGGTTCTGGTGGCTGGCCCGTCGGTACTGGAGGGTGGCGTTGTACGAGCAGTACCGGTCGTGGAGCCGGCGGGCGTTCGCCCGGTCGGTGCGCCGCCTGGTGCCGGAGGTGGAAGACCGCGACCTCATGAGGGGCGGTGCGGGTGTGCGGGCGCAGGCGGTGGCCCCGGACGGGACGCTGGTGGACGACTTCCGGGTGGTGCTGCAGCCCGGTGCGGTGCACGTGCTGAACGCGCCGTCGCCCGCGGCCACCGCGTCCTTGGCCATCGGTGACTACGTCGCCCAGCTGGCCGCGGAGGCCTTGGGCCTGCAGGCGCAGGCAAAGGCCCGGAGGTCGGCACTGGGCTGGTGACGGACGCGGCGGGGGGAGAGGGAGGACGGAAGGTGCGGGAGCGGGGGCTCACCACCACGGAACTCCTGCTAGCCCTGGCGATCCTAGCGCTGGTGGCGTTCTTGATCCTCTCCGGGCAGCTCCAGCGGCCTCAGGCCCCCACCCCGCCGCCGGAAGCCCGCAGCGCCTTCGACGGAGAAGCCCTCGCCCGGTTCTCCGTCCTCCAGCGCCAGGCCCAGCGGTACCTGGAGGGCCACGGCAACCTGTTCACGTGGATCACCGCCTCCGACCTGGACCTGAGCCCCACCCGGAACTGGACGTACAGCCTGCGGCGGGTGAGCGCCCTGGAGATCGCGGTGTACGCCCACGGCCGCACGCAGAACCAGGGGAGGCGCTGGCGCCTGTCCATCCGCAGCGACGGGTCCGCGATGGCCCGCCTCGAGGTCCCGTGAGCCGTTCCTGGAGGAGGTAGCGGGGTACACAAGACAACCACCGCCCCGGTGTCCTATAATGCTTGCGGTTCCGCGGTGGCCGTAGCTCAAGTGGCAGAGCACCAGACTGTGGCTCTGGGGGCTGCGGGTTCGAGTCCCGTCGGCCACCCCACTCAGTCCTCGAAGACGGTCCGACCTCCAGCTGGAACCCTGTGAGCTCGCGGCTGACGTCTAGGAGAGCGTCCATGAAACGCGCACCTTCCCGAGGAGACCGGGGCCCCCAAAAATCGCTGGCGCAATTTTTCGGGTGATCCAGTAGGGAACGGCTCGCAGGCCGACAGGTGTAGGCGGAGGGCGCGGTGGCGGACGTGGGTGTCGTGGGCGGGACGGGCCGGGAAGGCTTCGCCCTGGGAGTCCGGTGGGCGGCGGCGGGGCTTTCGGTGGTCCTGGGGTCGCGGGTGAGGGAGCGGGGCGTGGAGGCAGCACGGCGCGCTGCGGGCCTGGACCTGCGGGGTGCGGTGTCCGGCGGGACGAACCGGGAGGCCGCGGAGGGCGCGGCGCTGGTGGTGTTGGCGGTGCCGTTCCACGCGCACGAGGAGGTCCTGCCGGAGATCGAACCGCTGGTGCGCGGGAAGGTGGTGGTGGACACCACGGTGTCTTTGATGAGCGTGGACCCTCCGCAGCTGAGCTTGCCCCCGGAAGGCTCTGCGGCCCAGCGGGTGCAGGCCATGCTGCCGCATGCACGGGTGGTGGCCGCGTTCCACACGGTGTCCGCCCACAAACTCGCGCAGCTCGGCCGGGAGCTGGAGGAGGACACCCTGGTGTGCGGGGACGACCCCCTGGCGAAGCGTCAGGTGGCGCGGCTCGCAGAGGCGGTGGGGCTGCGGCCGGTGGACGCAGGCGGGCTGGACCAGGCCAGTACCCTCGAGAGGCTCGCGGCGCTGGTGGTGGGGCTGAACCGGCGGTACCGGCGCAAGGCGGTGGGGGTCCGGTTCGTGGGGCTGTAGGGCGGGTGCGCCTCAGGCGGGCGAGGTGGCGTCGGTGGGCTTCAAGGACGTGGTGGATCTGCTGCGGGAGCTGGGGTCGGTGCCCAGCGTGAACCCTGCGTTCGCGGAGGGGACCGGCGAAGGGGAGCTCGCGCGCCGCGTGGCGGACTTCCTGCGGGAGCTGGGCGCATAGCCGCGGCTCGTGGAGGTCCTGCCCGGCCGCCCCAACGCAGTGGCGGAGCTCGGTCAGGGCCGCCGAGGGTTGATAACAGCCGCGTTTTTGTTAGCGAGCGACTGGCCTGGAGCCCCTTGACTGATCTGTCGAACACCAGTACGATCAAACTTGACTCGGGGCGCCGCCCGCCGCGCCACCTCACCGCACCGGCGCCCTGAACGGGTGAACTCGTGCTGCGCGACGCAACCCAGGGGGTGTTGTCCCCTTTCGGCCCCCTACCGTCGGAAGCCGGGACCTGGGACCTGGAAGAAGTCCGAGGCCGCCTGGTCCAGCTGTCGGGGGAAGCGGTGCTCACCCTGGCCATCGGTCTGGTCGCCCACGCGCAGGAGTCCGGGGAGCCCGTAGGGTGGGTGTGTGTGGACAGCGACTTCTACCCGCCTGACGCCGCCGCCTGCGGGGTCGACCTGGACTCCCTGGTGGTGGTGCGGGTGCAGGACGCCCAGGCCGCCGGCCGCGCCGCAGACCGCCTGGTGCGCTCCGGGGGGTTCGGGCTGGTGGTGGTGGACCTCACCTCGGGCGGCGACGTACCGCTGGCCGTGCAGAGCCGGCTGGTGGGGCTCGCGCAGCGCCACGGGGCTGCGGTGGTGTGCCTCACGCGCACGCCCCCGGACGCCCCCTCCCTGAGCCCCCTGGTGTCCTTGCGGGTTCACGTGCGGAGACACCGGACAGCACCCGGGACGTTCGCCTGCGTCCTACACCCGGTGCGGGACAAGCGCCGCGGGACGGGCTGGACGTGGCGGGAGGAGTATGTCGGACCGGCTGGCGTGCGTTGACCTGCCTGCCTTCCCCCTCCAGGTGCTCCTGCACCGCCACCCGGAGTGGAGGGGGTACCCTGTGGCGGTGGTGGAGGAAGACCGTCCCAGGGCGCGCCTGGCGTGGGTCAGCCAGGAGGCCAGGGACGCGGGCGTGTCCCCAGGCCTGAGCTACGCCACCGCGGTGGCGCTCCTGCCCACCCTGCGGGTGGGCGTCCTGACCTCCGAGGAGGTCCGGGGGGAGGCAGACCGGTTGGCCGAGCGGCTGTACCGTTTCAGCCCACGTGTGGAGCCAGGTGAGCCGGGGACCTTCTGGCTAGACGTGGCGGGGCTGGAGCTGCTGTATCCCTCTCCGGGCTCCTGGGCGGCCGCCCTGCGGGGCGAGCTGGCCCGGGCGGGCTGGGACGCCACGGTGGTGGTGGGGTTCTCGCGGTTCGGGACCCGTGCGGTGGCGAAGGCCTGCCGGGGAGTCCGCGTGTTCACATCCCCCCGCGAGGAGTTCGAGGCCGCGGGGCAGGTACGGTTGCGGGAGCTCGGGTTGGATCCCGAGGCGGTGGAGGGGTTGGAGAAGCTCGGGGTCCGCACGGTGCAGGACCTGCGGGCTCTGCCGGAGGTGGGGTTGCACGAGAGGTTCGGACGCGGAGTGGCCGAGGTGCACCGGCTGGCCACCGCGGCCGCCTTCGACCCCCTACAGCCGGCGGTGCAGCGGGAGGCGCTGCAGCACCGGGTGGTGCTGGACGCGCCGGAAGCAGACCTGCTGCGCTTGGTGTTCGCGGTCAAAACTACCCTGGACCCTCTGCTCCGGGCCCTCGCGCACCGCGGGGAGGCTGCGTCGTCCGTGGAGTTGGCTGTGCGGCAGCAGACCGGGCGGTGGCTGGTCACGGAGGTCCGGCCCGCAGCACCCACCCTGGACTCCCCGCAGCTGGCGGACCTGGTCCGGCTGCGGTTGAGCGCCCTGCCCTGGGAAGCGGGCGCGGTGGAGGTGTGCGTGCGCGTCCGCGGGGTGCGGGCCGGGCCCGAACAGCTCCAGGCGGTGCCCGTGGCGCGGAGGGACCTGAAAGAGGCAGCCCGCGCCCTGGCCCGCCTGCGGGCGGAGTTCGGAGACGGCTCGGTGGTCCGCGCGGTGCTGCGGGACGGGCACCTGCCGGAGGCCCGGTACGGGTGGGTCCCCACAGACCGCGTCCGGCTGCCCGAACCCCTCCTGGCCCGGCAGAAAGCCCTCGTCCGGCGGGTGTACCGCAGGCCTCTTCCCCTGGACGTGCTGCCCGCCCACCGGGCAGCCTTCGGCCCGGAGGAGGTGGCAGGCGGTTGGTGGGTGCGCCGGGTCCACCGGTCCTACTACTTCCTGGAGACCGACGCGGGGGAGCTTCTGTGGGTGTACTACGACCACCGCAGGCGGCGGTGGTTCCTGCAGGGGCGGGTGGAGTGAGGTGTACGCCCCCCTGTGGTGCAAGAGCAACCACTCCTTCCTGGAAGGCGCAAGCCACCCCGAGGAGCTGGTGCGCACCGCACGGGAGCTGGGCCTCCCGGCCCTGGCCCTGGTGGACCGCGACGGGGTTTACGGGGCGGTGGAAGCCTTGCTGGCCGCGGAGGAGGTGGGGCTGCACCTGGTGGTGGGCGCCCAGGTGTCGGTGTGCGACGGGACCCACGTGCTGCTCCTGGCCCAGGACCGCGAAGGTCACCGCAACCTGTGCCGGCTGCTCACGCGCGGCCGCCTGAGGTCTCAGAAGGGCACCAGCGAGGTGACGTGGGAAGAGGTGTGCGAGCACGCCCGCGGGCTGGTGGCCCTGTGGGGCGGGGAGGGGAGCCTGCTGGCCTGCGCGGGTGACCCGGACCCCGTGGCCGGCGCCCTCCGGGACGCGTTCGGCGACCGCCTGTACCTGGTGGTGGCCCGCCACCGCCGCTTCCACGACGCCCTGGTGGAGGCGCGCACCCGCGAGCTGGCGTCCCGCCTGGGGCGGCCGGTGGTGGCCGTATGCGAGGTCCTCTACCACACCCCCGCACGCCAGCCCCTGCAGGACGTCCTCACGTGCATCCGCCACGGGGTCCCCCTGGCGGAGGCCGGACGGCGGATCCGGCCCAACGCGGAGCACGCCCTGAAGTCCGCGGAGGAATTCTGCAGTCTGTTCTCCGACGACCCGGCCTCCGTCCGGCGCACCCTGGAGGTGGCGGAGCGGTGTACGTTCTCCCTGCGGGAGCTGCGCTACCGCTACCCGTCCGAGTGGCTTCCGGAGGGCTACACCTCGGGGCAGTGGCTGCGCCACCTGACCTTTGAGGGCGCCCGCAGGCGGTACGGCGGGCGCGTCCCCCCGGAGGTGGCCGCACAGCTGGAGCGGGAGCTGGCCCTCATCGAGGAGCTGGACTACGTGGGCTACTTCCTCACGGTGCACGACGTGGTGGCCTTCTGCCGCGAGCAGGGCATTCTGTGTCAGGGGAGGGGGTCTGCGGCCAACTCCGCGGTGTGCTACTGCCTGGGCATCACCGCGGTGGACCCCGTGCGCATGGAGCTCCTGTTCGAACGGTTCCTGTCGCGGGAGCGCGCGGAACCTCCGGACATCGACCTGGACATCCAGCATGACCGGCGGGAGGAAGTGATCCAGTGGGTGTACCGCAAGTACGGCCGGGACCGGGCGGCCATGGTGGCCAACAAGATCCGCTACCGGATGCGGTCCGCCCTGCGGGACGTGGGCAAGGTGCTGGGGGTTCCGCTGGTGACCCTGGACCGGCTCAGCAAGCTGGTGGACCTGCACGGAGAGCTGTCGCCCCGGGTGCTGCAGGAGGCCGGGCTGGACCCAGAGGCCCCCGTGTACCACCACCTCCGTTCCCTCGCGGCGGAGCTGGTGGGCTTCCCCCGCCACCTGTCCATCCACCCCGGAGGCTTCCTGCTGGGCAGTGAGCCCGTGTGCGACCTGGTGCCCATCGAGAACGCCGCCATGCCCGGCCGCACCGTGGTGCAGTGGGACAAGTACGACCTGGAGGCCCTGGGGCTGTTCAAAGTAGACCTGCTGGGGCTGGGCGGGCTCACCCTGCTGGACCGGTGTACGGAGCTGGTCCGCCAGCACCGGGGCGTGGAGGTGGGGATGGACCGCATCCCCCCCGACGACCCGGACACGTTCGAGATGATCCAGCGCCAGGACACCGTGGGCGTGTTCCAGATCGAAAGCCGCGCGCAGATGGCCATCGCGCCCAGGCTGCGCCCCCGGAACTACTACGACCTGGTGGTGCAGGTGGCCATCATCCGGCCCGGGCCCATCGAGGGCGGCATGCTGGAGGCGTACCTGCGCCGCCGCCAGGGGCTGGAGCCGGTCACCTACCCCCACCCGTCCCTGGTGCCGGTGCTGGAGAAGACGTTGGGGGTCCCCTTGTTCCAGGAGCAGGTGATCCGGCTGGCGGTGGTGGCCGCGGGCTACACGCCCGGGGAGGCGGACCAGCTCCGCCGGGACCTGGGGGCCTGGCAGCGCAGCGGCCGCCTGGAGCGGCACCGCCAGCGCCTGGTCTCCGGCATGGTGGAGCGGGGGATCCCCTGGGAGGTCGCGGAGCAGGTGTTCCGGCAGATCCAGGGGTTCGGGTCGTACGGGTTTCCGGAGTCCCACGCGGCCAGCTTCGCCCTCATCGCGTACGCCACCGCGTACCTGCGGTGCCACTTCCTCCCGGAGTTCACCTGCGCCCTGCTGAACGCGCAGCCCATGGGCTTCTACGCGGTGCACACCATCGTGGACGACGCCCGCCGGCACGGGGTGGTGGTGCGGCCCGTGGACGTGCTGCACAGCGGGTGGGACTGCACCCTGGAACCGTGCGCGCACAGCCGCGACGGGCTCGCGGTACGGGTGGGCCTGCGGTACGTGAAGGGGCTGGGCGAACAGGACGCACACCGCATCCTGAGTTCCCGCGCGGAAGGCAGGTGGCGGTCGCTGGGGGAGTTCGCGCGCCGCACGGGGGTGGGCCGGAGGGCCCTGCTGGCCCTGGCGGAGGCGGACGCCTTTGCGGGCTTCGGGCTGAGCCGCCGGGAGGCCCTGTGGGAGGTGCGAGCACTCCTGCACAGGAAGGGCGACGCCCTCGCCGCGGAGGTGCCGGAAACGCCACCGGCCTTCGGGCCCCTCTCGCTGCTGGAGGCCATCCGGTGGGACTACGAGGCCACCGACCACAGCACCCGCGGACACCCCCTCGAGCCCCTGCGGCCGTGGCTGGCGCAGCAGGGGCTGCCGGAGGCACGGCAGGTGGTGGCCATGCGGGACGGAGCGCGGGTGCGGTACGCGGGCCTGGTGATCTGCCGGCAGGCGCCCGAGCGGGCGGGGGGCGTGCGGTTCCTCACGCTGGAGGATGAGACGGGGTTCGTGAACGTGGTGGCGTGGCGCGACGTGTTCGACCGCTACCGGGTGCTGGCCACCACCTGTTCTTTCCTGGGTGTGACGGGCCGGCTGCAGGTGGAGGACGGGGTGGTGCACCTGGTGGCGGAGCGGTTCTGGTCTCCCTCCCGCACCAGGCCCGCGCGTGTCCGCAGCCGAGACTTCCGCTGAACCCGGCTGCGGGCCTGGCGCAAGGTCCAGTGCTATCCTGGGGCGGGATGGCGGAACGCAGCCGGGACTGGTGGGAGCAGGCGGAGCGGGACCTCGCGAGCGCGCGCCTCCAGTCGGACGGGGCGTTTTACGAGTGGGCCTGCTTTGCCAGCCACCAGGCCGCCGAGAAGGCCATCAAGGCCGTCTACCAGAAGCTCGGCGGGGAGGCGTGGGGACACGGCCTGATGGAGTTGCTGGAGGGGTTGCGGGACCGGGTCCCAGCACCGGAGGAGGTGGTGGACTGCGCGCGGTTTCTCGACCGTTTTTACGTCCCCACCCGGTACCCGAACGCCTGGCCACGCGGCAGCCCCGGTTCTCACCACACCCGGGAGGACGCGGAACGTGCGGTCCGTTGTGCGGAAACGGTCTTACGGTTCTGTCACGGTCTTCTGGCTGGACCGTGAGGAAGCGGAGAGGCGCCTCCGGGAGGCCGCGGCCAGGCTCGTGGCCGAGCGTCCCGAGGTACAGGCCGTGTACCTCTTCGGGTCCCTGGCCACGGGCCGCGCGGTGCCCGGCAGCGACGCCGACGTGTTGGTGGTGTTGGACCACTCGGAGGAGCGGTGGCTGGACCGTGCCGCCCGCTACCGTCACTACTTCGCGGGCGTGGGGCTGGCGGTGGAGCTGTTCTGCTACACTCCGGAGGAGCTGCCCAGTGTGCCCCTGGCGCGCCGCGCCCTGGTAGAAGGCAAGGTGCTGGCGTGCCGCGGGACCCCACCGCGCCCATGACCCCGCGGAAGTACCATGGCGGTGGAGGTGAGAGCGTGTCCGGGTACGAGCGCGACCCGTCCTCATGTACGTCCCTCCAGCAGGCCCTCCTCCGCCGTTTCCCCGGCCGAGTCCTCACGCACCCCGACGACCTGGCCCGCTACGCGGCAGACGCCCTGGCTGCGGCCCGGGCGCACCGGTCGGGCTTCCGGGCGGAGGTGCTCCCCGTGGCGGTGGTGCGGGCGGCCACCGTGGAGGACGTGCGGGAGCTGCTGAGCTGGGCGCAGCGAGAGGAAGTCCCCGTGGTCCCCTTCGGGGGAGGCAGCGGGGTGATGGGAGGTGCGGTGGCGGTACCTGGAGCCGTCACCCTGGACCTCCGGGGGCTCAACAGGGTCCGCCGCGTGTCGCGGGAGGACCGGGTGGTGGAGGCGGAAGCCGGCGTGCTGCTGGCGGACCTGAACGAGGCGCTGAAGCCGCACGGCCTGTTCTTCGCCCACGACCCGTGGAGCGTTCACGTCGCCACCGTGGGCGGGGCCATCTCCACCAACGGCGCGGGCTACCGCGTGGGCGGCTACGGGCGCATGGCCGACCAGGTGCTGGGGCTCGAGGTGGTGCTGGCCGGCGGCGAGCTCGTCCGCACCCCGGGGGTGCCGGCCCCGGGGCCGGGGCCGGAGCTGCACCGGCTGTTCTGCGGGGCGGAGGGGACCCTGGGGGTGGTCACCGCGGCGGTGCTGCGCGCGTGGCCCAGACCCGAGGCCGAGCGGCTCTTGGCCCTGCACTTCCGCCGGTTCGAGGACGCGTGGGGGTGGGTGACCTCGCTGTTCGGGGTGGGCCTGCGGCCCGCGGTGCTGGACGTGGGTGAGGAGCCGGGTTCAGGCCCTCCCGGGCCCGGCGGCTACCGCACGGAGACCACCGCGTACGTGGGGTTTGACGGCCCGCAGGAGGTGGTGGAAGCCTCCGTGGAGCGGTGCCTGACGCTCGCCGCGGAACACGCCGGGCACAGGCTCCCAGACGAGGAGGCCGAGCGGTTCTGGCGGACGCGGCACCAACCGGGCCGGGAGTTCGCCCGCAGGGTCCGCGCTCAGCCCGACGCGCGCCTGCGGGCGCGGTGGGGCCGGCTGTTTGACTACCTGTGCGTTTCGCTGCCGGCGGGCGCGGTGCTGGGGTTCCGCACGGCGGCGTTCGAGCGCCTGGCTCGCGAGGGCTACCGTCTCGCGGAGTTCGGGCTGTGGGGGACCCCCGAGCTCGTGAGCGTGGCGTACGCGGACCCGCACGGCGACCCTGCGGAGGAAGCGCACCGGGAGCGGCTGGCGGAGGTGAGCGACGCCCTGCTGCGGGAGGCCCTGCGGGCGGGTGGGGCCCTGGAGTACTGCCACGGTGCGGGGCTGAAGCTGCGCCACCTGGTCCCCGAGGCGCTGGGCGGCGGGTTGGAGGTCCTGCGGGCGGTGAAGAGGGCGCTGGACCCGAAGGGGATCCTGAACCCTGGAAAACTCCTTTAAAGCGCGGAGGCCGGGGCCGGCCCCGGCCTCCGCAGGGGGTGGTGGGGGGTGTAGGCGGCTAGAACTCCTCGTCCATGCCCGGGGTCGAGGGGGTCTTTTCCTTCTTCTTCTCCTTCTTCTCCACCACCAGAGCCTCCGTGGTGAGGAGCATGCCGGCCACGGACGCGGCGTTCTGCAGGGCCAGGCGGACCACCTTGGTGGCGTCCACCACGCCCGCCTTCACCAGGTCGGTGAACTCTCCCGTGAGCACGTTGAGGCCGAAGTTCTTGTCCTTGGCCTCCTTCACGCGCTCCACCACCAGGGAGCCCTCCATCCCCGCGTTCTCCGCCAGCTGCCGGAGCGGCTCCTCCAGGGCCCGGCGGACGATGTTGACGCCCACCGCCTCGTCACCGTCCGCCTGCACCTTGTCCAGGGCCGGGATGCAGCGGATCAGGGCCACCCCACCGCCGGGCACGATGCCCTCCTCCACCGCAGCCTTGGTGGTGTTGAGGGCGTCCTCGAAGCGCATCTTGCGCTCCTTCATCTCCGTCTCGGTGGCGGCCCCCACGCGGATCTGGGCGACCCCGCCGGACAGCTTGGCCAGCCGCTCCTGTAGCTTCTCCCGGTCGTAGTCGGAGGTGGTCTCCTCGATCTCCTTCTTGATCTGGGCGATGCGGCCCTTGATGTCCTCGGGCTTCCCCTTGCCGCCGATGATGGTGGTGTCCTCCTTGGTGACCCGCACCTTCTCCGCGCGGCCCAGCATGTCCACCTCAACGCTCTCCAGCTTGACGCCGATGTCGTCGCTGATGACCCGGCCGCCGGTGAGGATTGCCATGTCCTGCAGCATGGCCTTCCGCCGGTCACCGTACCCGGGCGCCTTGACGGCCACGCTCTGCAGGACGCCCCGCAGCTTGTTCACCACCAGGGTGGCCAGGGCCTCGCCCTCCACGTCCTCCGCGATG
>VAPR01000286.1_pt1 | contig 35252 bp, 30 predicted proteins | sample 3380701 | NCBI WGS metagenome assembly VAPR01 (sample SAMN11536904, study PRJNA540576) | hot springs metagenome | isolation source: hot spring wet sediment | place: Spain: Lobios | collected 2014-01
TGAGGGCTTGAAACACTGCGTCGTCGACCTGGCGCAGTTAGCGCGGCAGGTTTTGGCAGTACCTATGAGGGCTTGAAACCCTCCCCTTGCGACCGACGACGTGCGATCGCCTCACGTTTTGGCAGTACCTATGAGGGCTTGAAACCACACAGAGCAGAATACGAGCCCGCGCAAGAGGTAGGTTTTGGCAGTACCTATGAGGGCTTGAAACCTTCCACCACCTCCGGGCGCAAGAGGAATGAGCGCAGTTTTGGCAGTACCTATGAGGGCTTGAAACTGTTCTGCCGCAAACGTGGCATTCGAAATGAATCGGTTTTGGCAGTACCTATGAGGGCTTGAAACCTGAGGGCATGGGAGCGACGGCCGCCCCAGGGATGGTTTTGGCAGTACCTATGAGGGCTTGAAACGCTGATCGATCACCTGCTGCATCCGTGTCTGGTGATGTTTTGGCAGTACCTATGAGGGCTTGAAACACTCCCGGTCGTTTCGTCGAACGGGTCCGGAACCCAGTTTTGGCAGTACCTATGAGGGCTTGAAACGTCATCGGGAGCACAAGGTTGTGTTCCCATGCCTCGTTTTGGCAGTACCTATGAGGGCTTGAAACCTGGAGCACCGTGCCGACCAGGCACAGGCGCTGCGCGTTTTGGCAGTACCTATGAGGGCTTGAAACTGCGACTCCTTCATCGACGTGCTAGGAGAACTGTCGCGTTTTGGCAGTACCTATGAGGGCTTGAAACCTGATTCCAGCGCGGCCAGGTTGTCCTTCCCTTGGCTGTTTTGGCAGTACCTATGAGGGCTTGAAACGGGGCAGTTCTCGACGATCCTCCTCGTCGTGCTGGGTTTTGGCAGTACCTATGAGGGCTTGAAACGAGGCGATGACCTGGGCACGTCGGATCGAGCGGGGTGGTTTTGGCAGTACCTATGAGGGCTTGAAACACGTACGAGGGGTCCCCAAGCTACCCAGCTTCAGGGGGTTTTGGCAGTACCTATGAGGGCTTGAAACATGCGCGCACAGATCGGCGGCAACCTCCTGGGGCGTCGAGTTTTGGCAGTACCTATGAGGGCTTGAAACCGGCCTCCTCCCCGCGGAGGACAGCCGCGATCAGCTGGTTTTGGCAGTACCTATGAGGGCTTGAAACGCCGGGCTGGGAGCCGCACTCTACAACCTCTACCAGTTTTGGCAGTACCTATGAGGGCTTGAAACCGAGTACCTGGTGGCTGGGCGCCTCGACCGCGTCGCAGGTTTTGGCAGTACCTATGAGGGCTTGAAACATAAACCCCTCAATATCAGCAAGGGTATGATGATACGTTTTGGCAGTACCTATGAGGGCTTGAAACGCTGGTCAGCCGTGCGGGGGTCGAGGAGACACTCTCCGTTTTGGCAGTACCTATGAGGGCTTGAAACTGCCCCTGCTCCTGCTCGATGCGGAAGGGAGTCCGAGTTTTGGCAGTACCTATGAGGGCTTGAAACTATGAACATTAACGTCGTGGGTGGTGAATGACGACCAGTTTTGGCAGTACCTATGAGGGCTTGAAACGGCAGTCGCAGGCGAGACCGTTCGCCGTGAAGCGGGTTTTGGCAGTACCTATGAGGGCTTGAAACGCTGCTTGAGCATGAGGTCGACCTGCTCGACCAGGAGTTTTGGCAGTACCTATGAGGGCTTGAAACCGGCTCCGCGCGGACAATGCGGCACTCACCCCAATCCGTTTTGGCAGTACCTATGAGGGCTTGAAACCCGGCACAGGCACAACGCACCGACCGCGGACGAGCAAGTTTTGGCAGTACCTATGAGGGCTTGAAACCTGCTAGCGCCACCCAAGCCCACCAGGGGTGGTGCTGCCCGTTTTGGCAGTACCTATGAGGGCTTGAAACGCCCGTTCCGCGGCGATCGCAGCACGACGGGCCTGGTTTTGGCAGTACCTATGAGGGCTTGAAACCCGGCACCCCGGTCCGCTCCTCGAGCCACTCCAGCACGTTTTGGCAGTACCTATGAGGGCTTGAAACAGTTGTCGATGAAGTGGGAGGTGCAATGATGGCTTGTGTGCATGACGCGTCCAAAACCATTGTTAAATACGAAGGACGGGAGATTCGGGTTGCAAATGCGTCCGGACTTGCCCGTGCCGAGGGCGTCGCTCACTGCCTCATCGACCTCGCTCGATTAACATCACCACCAAGCCAGTTCATTCTGCCGGGAAGTGACCCCCGTTTCCTCCCCCTGGAGAAACACCTTCTCCGGGAGAAAAGTGTTCGCCCCCCAATCTTATTACGCTTAGGCTGGCCAGACATGGCACCACCTCCAGTAGGAGTAGGGCTCTCCTTCTGGAGAGAGCTGTGGGAACTCCTCCCAGTCGGTATCACAGTAATAGCCTGCGAAGGCGGACACGGGCGCTCTGGAACCGCACTTGCGGCCATGCTCATTGCACGGGGGATGGATCCAGAGGAGGCAATCGAGTATGTCCGTCGCATGCACTGTCGGCTTGCTATTGAGACGCCAGGACAGGAGGCATATCTCCGCTCGCTCCGTTGAACGGGACAACGTCAGGGACTAAGCTTTCCGCCCCCTCTCTGTTGTCTTGGGCAGCAAGGTGAGCAGAATCGGTTCTGGAAGTAGCGATCAGGGCTTGGCACGAACTGCCCGGCACCGCAAGCTCCCACTGCAGTAACACGGGAGCCCGGACACGGCAGCACGGCGAACGCCGCAGCCGCCTTCCGTCACTCTGGCGGGAACAATGCGGTCTCTCGTGCCAACTCCTTCAAGACCGCCGCCAACAGGACGCTGCGGTCCACCGGCCGTCCGAGCTCCACCAGCAGGCTCGTCGCGGTCGGCAGTGGCAGCTGCTCCCGCGGGATATTCACGTTAATCCCGATCCCGACCAGCAGGTAGTCCACTGTCTCGCCACGAACACGGCTCTGTAACAAAATCCCCGCCAGCTTCCGTCCGTTGACCATTAGGTCATTTGGCTCTTTAATCTGGGGCCGCAGTCCACACACCGCCGTTATCCCCTCGGCCACCCGTTCCGCCACCCGCACCGAGAGTCGCTCGTCCTGCACCGCTGCAAGCTCCGGCCGTGCCACTACTGTAAACAGGAGAGACGTCCCGGCCGGGGCCTCCCAGCGCCGTCCCTCTCTCCCCCGCCCCTCTGTCTGTTCCTCCGCCACAACGACCGTTCCCGCCGGAGCTCCCTCGGCAGCGAGTGCCGCCGCCACGTCCATGGTCGAGGTCACCCGTTCATGGCGAACGATCCGCCAGCTCACCATCGCTCGCTCAGCTCCCGTTATCGCTCGAAGGAACTGGTGTTGATACCCGTCGCACCCGCAGCTTGCGCACCCGGTTGCCATCGACCGCCAGTACCGTCACCTCGAGCCCGTCCACCAGTACCGACTCGCCTGGCTGCGGGATTCGCCCAAGATGCGCTTGCACCAATCCCCCAATCGTCGACGTCTCCTCCTCTTCGAGCGACACGCCAAAGATGTCCGCAATCTCCTCCAGCGTTATTCTCCCGTCGACGATCGCCTCCTCGGCACTGACTCGCTCAACCAGTGGTGCTTCAATGTCGTACTCGTCTTGAATCTCGCCAACGATCTCCTCCAAGACGTCCTCGATCGTGACGAGTCCAGCAGTCCCACCAAACTCATCAACCACAATGGCCATGTGCACTCGTTGCCGCTGCAAATCACGCAGTAGCTCATCGACCCGCTTCGACTCCGGAATGAAGTAAGCCTCTCGCATCACATCGCCAACCTTGACCCCCTCGGCTGGCTCCAGGGCAAAGCGCACCAGATCACGAACGTGCACAATCCCCACGATTCGGTCGATCGTCCCTTGGTAGACCGGCAAACGAGAGTGCTTGCTCTCCCGAGCCAACACCACCGCCTCACGCACTGAGGCTTCAAACGGCACCGCCACGATGTCAGTGCGCGGAACCATGATGTCACGCGCAATCAGCCGATCCAGCCGGAGCACCCGCTCAATCAGTTCTTCAGCTTCCTCAACCGCCTCTTCAGTCGGCACTGCGGGCGCAACCGCTGGCGGCGGAACGACCGGTGCGGGCGGCACCAGCACGCTCAGTGGGCGCTCAAGGAACTCGCTCACAGCAGCTAATGGTGCCCCCACCCTGCTCAAGACACGGGCAAGGAGACGCAGCCGCCCTCCTGGCCGCTCTCGCCGCCGTTCCAAGATCGCCATGGGCAACGCACTGGCCAGGACAAGCAGCGCGAGGGTCGCAATCAAGCCCGCAACGGCCAACGCATGAGCTGGCCACCAGTAGAGGCCAAGTCGGACGGCAAGCAGTGTGAGCACGAGAAACGCCACACCCTGCACAAGTCGCACTGCTGGCCGTGCCGCGTGCAGTTGCTCCAGCACCGTTGCTCCGTTGCCGTTATGCAGTTCTGCGAGTTCGGCAAGGAACTCGCGCAGTGAACGTCGTGCTGGGAGACAGCTGGCCAAATCAGCAAGCGCCGCAAGCGTAAGCAGGATCGCTGCTGCAACGAAGAGGATCAGTTCTATCCAGGGACTACTCAATCGCACACTCCCGGGGTGGCCCCGCACAACGCGGCACGCGGTCAGGTGAAGAGCGCACTAATGCTCAGATCCTTGTGGATCCGCATGATCGCCTCCGCCAACAGCGGTGCGACCGTCAGCACCTCCACCTTGTCCGTGCACACCCCTTCTGGTAACGGAATGGTATCAGTCACAAAGACCTTCTCAATCGGCGACATCTGAATGCGCTCAAGCGCGTTCCCGGCAAAGACCCCGTGGACCGCGGCAGCGAAGATCCGGCGCGCTCCGCGCTCCCGGAGAAGCTCCACCGCCTTCAGCAGCGTGCCCCCTGTCGCGATGATGTCATCGACGATGACCGCATCGCGCCCCTCTACATCACCGACCATCTCCAGTACCTCGGCAACCTCCGGCCCCGGTCGCTTCTTGGAGATGATCGCCAGACTGCCACCGGCACGCCGACGAAACTCGTCGGCGCGAACCACTGCACCAGCATCCGGGCTTACCACCACGAAGTCGCTGAGCCCAAGCCGTCGAAAATGGGCAGCAAGAATCGGGGTGGCACGCAGGTGATCGACCGGAATGTCAAAAAACCCTTCGATAGCCGGTGCATGCAAGTCGAGCGTCAGGACGCGGTCGGCACCAGCCGTCGTCAGCAGGTTAGCCAGGAGCTTGGCACTGATCGGCTCACGTCCCGCTGTCTTCTTCTCCTGTCGCGCGTAGGCGTAGTATGGGATAACCGCGGTGATGCGCGCGGCCGAGGCCCGCTTGACTGCATCCAGCATGATCAGGAGCTCCATGATGTTCTGATTGACCGGCGCGCAGAGTGACTGAATGACGAAGACGTCCGAGCCCCGGACGTTTTCCTCCAAGCGCACCCGCGTCTCACCATCGCTCCAGCTTGAGACCTCAGCACGCCCCAGCGGGGTCTCAAGCACACTCACGATCGCCTGCGCCAAGCGCGGATTGGAGTTTCCTGCAAAGATCTGGAGTCGTCCATCCACTGCCTACGCTCCTGTCTCCTCACCCCTCCGGACGCGGCGTGACCCGATCGGCCGTGCAGGCACCCCAACCACGGTGGCTCCTGGTTGCACGTCCTTGGTCACCACACTCCCCGCTCCGGTACGCGCACCACGCCCCACCCGCACCGGCGCGACGAGCATGGTGTCGCTGCCAATGAACGCGTCGTCCTCGATGATCGTCCGGTGCTTGGCCACACCATCAAAGTTGCAGGTCACCGTTCCGGCGCCAATGTTGACCCGTGCACCCAATTCGGCATCACCAACGTAGCTCACGTGCCCAATCCGCGTCCCGCGCCCGACACGCGCGTTCTTGAGCTCGGCAAAGTTCCCGATATGCACATCGTCCTCCACGACCGTTCCCGGTCGCAAGTGACTATACGGGCCAACGTGGACGCGGGCACCAAGGGTCGCCTCCTCTAGCACCGAGGCGACGACCACACAGTCAGGCCCAATCACGCTATCACGCACAAAAGCCTGCGGGCCGATACAGGATCCGCTCGCGATCCTTGTCCGCCCACGCAGAATGGTGAACGGCTCGATCCGCACGTCGGCCTCAATCTCGACCCCCGGCTCGATCCAGGTCGAGGCTGGATCGACGATCGTCACCCCAGCCCGCTGGTACGCCTGCACAATCCGATCACGGAGCAGCGCCTCAGCCCGCGCCAGATCCACCCGATCGTTCACGCCAAGCGCCGTCTCCGGTGGCGCGACAACGGTGATGACCGGATCGGTCGGGTGCTCGCTTGTCGCAGCGAGTGCGACCAACGCGGTGTGGTAGTACTCGCCTGACGGGCTACGCGGTACGCGCGGCAGAGCTTTCTCCAACCATGGCCGCCAGTAGAGCGTCGCTCCGCTCACCACCTCAACCGGCCCAGTGTACGTCTGCTGATCGTCCCGCGCCTCGACGACCCCCTGCACACGCCCCGTCCCATCACGCTGGATACGCCCATAGGCGCCCGGATCGGGCAAGATCGTCGTGAGCACCGCAGCGAGCGGCCGCTTTACAAGCGCTGCCGTCCACAGCCGCTCCAGATCCTGCGCCGTCAGCAGCGGATGATCCCCGAAGACAAGGAGAACCCAGGATACTTCCGACCGGAGGGAGGGGAGCGCCTGTGCCAATGCATGCGCCGTCCCAAGCGGCTCAGGCTGCACCACAACGTCCCACCCATCTGGCAGGAGCGCGCGGAGCTCCGTCTTCGCCGGGCTGACGACGAGGATCCGTTGCGTGGCGGGAAGCGCCTGCGTGGCCTCGAGGACATAGGTGATCAAGGGTCGACCGGCGAGGGGGTGCAGTTCTTTCGGAATGCGGGAACGCATCCGCGTCCCCAGCCCGCCGGCGAGCACGACGACCGCGAGCGATTCGCCACTCGCCGCTTGCGTTGCGTCAGGCTTCTCGTCCACTTCCGTCGTCTGGTCGGGCACGCCCGTTCACAACGCGGTTCGGGCGTGCCACCCGGCTGGCGGGCCAGGATTCGAACCTGGAACAGAGACTCCAAAGGCCCCTGTGATACCGTTTCACCACCCGCCAATGTTGTAACCATCATCTAGCCTACACGCCCGCGGCCAACTCCGTCAACCTTCCGGGCGATAGTCCAGGTGCCGCAGAGTCACGCAGATCCCACTGCAAGCAAGACAACACCGCACCGCAACAGCTCTCTCCGTGGCACGCTGGCCATAGCCTGCTTGCCTCCCGCAGCCGATCCCTCCCAGTCTTCGGCCAGCGTAAGCCGCGCTCCGCTCCCCGCCACGTTGGTCCCCTGTCGCGCGAGCCAGCCTACCGCAACCGCACGTAGGCAGCGGGTCACTGGCCAAAGAGCTGATGCCTCGGCCCGCTCTCGCTCGGTCGAGCAATTCGACACCACTCGCCACCCGATGCTTGCCATGCGCCCCTTTCGACGAGACGAAGGACGCGGAGATCATCTGCCCCCAACGGCTGCTCGGCTGTCCGATCTCACTGCGCCAACATCCGTCCCGGCAAGGCCAGCGAGAGAGTAGGGACATCTTTCCTACCCTGCTTGTCTTGTGTCGTGCCGATCCCCGAACTAGACTCCTCCGCGACGGAGGCGCAGTGATGGCAGAGCGCCAGGAGACAGGAACATTCACTGAACAACTGCGCGCCACGGTTGAGCGTTGCCGAGCCGAACTCGGAGAGACCGGACGGTCGCTCGAGGAGATCGAGCTCCTGCTCGCTCAGACCGCGACAGAGGTCGAGCGACTAAGCCAGCGCGAGATCCAGCTGAGCGCTCGCCTCCGTGAAGTAGAGACCAACCTCGAGGCCTATCCGCGTAGCGAGATTCGCGACGCCTATCGAGCTGTCCACGAGGCGACCCTTCGGCTCTTCATGCTGCGCAACCAAATGGAACAGCTGGAGGAGCGCCGTCGTAGCCTCTCGCTGTACCAGGAGCGCCTCCGCGAGCTCCTCTCCTTGGCCGAAAACCAGCTCGCCGCTGCCAGCGACCGCTCCAGCGAGCGGCGCACCCGGCTGCTCAGTCCTTCCCACGAGCCATTCCCGACGGAGGACCTCCTCTCGCTCCCCGAACGTGAACGTGCGTCCGTCCGGCGGATGCTGGAGCATGAACTCGCACAACTCTTAAGTGCACTCGTGTTAGAGATTGAGATCTGCCTCCAGCTCGAGCGGCAGCGACCAGAAGAGCTGCACGTCGAACTGCTGCGGCTGCGCCAGATGGCGAGCGAGGCAGTGCACGGCTTGCGTCGCACGCTGCTCGAGCTGGCGCCGAGTCAGGTCGAGGAAATCGGACTCGTGACCACCTTGCGCCGGTATGTCCGCGAGTTGGCACGGGTGAGTCGGCTCGAGCGGTTTGAGGTCAGTGGCCCGGACCGCGATGACACGCTGCCCCCAGCCTTCACACAGCTCGCCTATCGGCTCCTACAGGCAACGTGCGCCCACTTAGCCCGGCACGCGGGGGTTACAGAGCTCCTCGTTGACATCCACTACGAGCCAGCTCAGCTCATCGCGCGCATGGAGGCAGCCGGCCCTGCACCACTCGACCCCCTGCCACCGTTCGACCCGCTCCTGACCGAGCGGTTGGAGCGACTCGGCGCGAGCCTTGCCAGTGAGCAACTCGCGCCGGAGCGGCTGCGTCTCACGCTCCTCATCCCCCTGACTTGAGTCCTCCTCGTTTGCCGCTCTGTGGGCTGGTCGAGATCCCCCGTTCGGATCGGAACCGAACTCCCGATTGCGATCGGGACAACCGCTCCTACAAGTCGGTCGTGGCGGCGCCGTAGTGTAAAGGCAGGCATCTGACACGACCGACCTCGACGCGGCAGCGAGAGAGGGGGTGAAGGATCCGACAGCGGCGCCAGGCGGTCGGTCGTCAGAGGGTCATTGGAGTCATCATGCCGGGCCGTCATCGGCCGGCGACAGTGGTGGAGGGAGCAGGAAACCATGCTGCAGCGATATCTCTACGACGTCCTCGCCTGGTGGGAGACGCAGAAGGTGCGGGCAGCCGAGGGACAGGGACTGGTCGAGTATGCGCTGATCATCGCCCTTGTCTCGATTGCGTTGATCTTCGCCTTGACGGCACTTGCGGGAGGGATCAGAAACGTCTTCTCAACCATCCAGGGTGCACTTGGTGGCGGCGGCGGCCAGTGACGCCAGGCACCGCGGTGTTGTCGAGCAGTGGTGGCATGCCATGACCAAGAGCCACCGGGTCGTCGCGGCCGGTCAGGGTCTGGTCGAATACGCGCTGATCATCCTCTTTGTCGCCATCGCACTCGTTGGCGCGTTGACTATCCTCGGCGGAACACTTGCCGACTTCTACCAGACCGCCGCGGCTGCGTTCCCCGGCTCGTAAACGGGACGCCCTGCACTTGGAATAGTGCAGGGCGTTCTGCCGACGGCAGTACCACCCCGGAACGGCGGGCGTCTTCTACAGCGCCCGCCGTTCGCCTTTGCTCTCGTCCCGCACTCCCCCAGACCACCGACGACGTGTCAAGGACATTCGCCCAGCGACATCGCCCAGTGTCTTCCCGACCGCCACGGCTTCTCACGAATGGATGCACTGCACCAGACGCTGCCAGACAAAGCCTGCGTCATGCCCGCCGGTGGGCACCCGACTCGCCCTCCCCGAGAAAGGACGGTCACTCGTGCCCTGGGAATCGGCCGCCTGGTGCGTCGAGGACGAGGCTGCCAAGAGGCGGTGCGGACTACCGGAAACCGTGCCCAACCCGCTCTTGGCAGACCTACGCAATCGCGCCACTGGCAAATCGACGCTGTAACAGCCCCGCTCGATGGCGACAGCTCAACCTTCATGGCGGTGCGTCAGGAAAGACGCCTCGGCATCCTGACGCATTGTCACCGGGAGATCACGTGGGAGGACGCACTCGACACTGGCAGACAGTCGGCCGCATCACCAGTACTGTCACTCGCACACCACCGCAGGAGCTGGCGAGCTCGACTACACGGAGAGGCACTCGCCGCAGCTCCCTTGGAACGTGCTGCCGCCCGCCGACGACACTGCCTCACACGCCGAGCACCTCTTTTATCCGTTCAAAGAGCCCCTTGCGGTGCGCCTCACGGACGTCCGGTCGTTCCAGCGACTCGGCGAGCTCCTCGAAGAGCTCCCGCTGCCGTGGTGTCAGATCGGTCGGCACGACGACCCGTACGGTCACAATAAGGTCGCCACGGTGCCCCGTGCCGAGCTCCGGAACGCCCTTCCCACGCAGGCGGAAGCGCTGCCCCGGCTGCGTCCCAGGTGGGATAGTGAGCAGCACCGGGCCATCGACCGTGGGCACTTCGACTTCAGCGCCGAGCGCCGCCTGCGCAACGTTGATCGGCACGTCCAGGTAAAGTGTCGTCCCCTCGCGGCGGAAGAACTCGTGTGGCCGTACCCGCACGTGGACGTACAGGTTCCCCGGCGGCGCGCCCGGCTCGCCGTGCTCTCCTTCGCCAGTCAGGCGGAGTGTCGCGCCATCCTCGATCCCCGCCGGGATCTCCAGGCGTACTGTCCGGCGCCGCAACAGCCGACCACGTCCACGACACGTCGGGCAAGGATCGGAGATCACCCGACCTTCGCCGCCGCAGTGGCTACAGGTGGCTGCGGTGATCATCGCACCGAGGATCGTTTGCTGGTAGCGACGCAGTTGCCCACTGCCGCCACAGACTGGGCAGGTGGCCGGTCGCGCACCGTGGCGCATGCGGGTGCCGCGGCAATCAGGGCAGATCTCCAATCGCTCGATCTCGAGCTCCTTCTCAATGCCGCGCAGCGCCTCCTCAAACTCCAACTCGATCGCCGCTTCAACGTCGGCACCCCGCGCTGGGCGGCGTCGGCTGGCCCCAGTCATGTCACCGAAGAACGAGTCGAAGAGGTCGGTGAACAGCGAACCGAACCCGAACGGGTCGGCACTCGCCCCTGCATTCCCGCCCACACCGGCCTGCACGCCAGCATGGCCGAAGCGATCGTAGGCTGCGCGCTTATCCGGGTCGCTCAGCACCTCGTACGCTTCGTTGATTTCCTTAAACTTCTCCTCGGCGTCCGGCGATTTGTTGACGTCCGGGTGGTACTGCCGCGCGAGCCGGCGATAGGCCCGCCGGATCTCATCTTGGCTCGCCGTGCGACTGACGCCGAGCACCTCGTAGTAGTCTCGCTTCATCCCCATGCGCGAACCCCTGCCTCACGGGCGACAGGCACACCCGCAGAGTCTGATATGGAGTATAGCAAGGTGGGGACTATCGACGGCCATCTCTGAATGCACCAACAGGGCGCGCTGCTTCGACATCGGGTGCCTCCCAAACACGGGTGGCAACACGTTCCAGCCGCGAGCGTCCATTCCGCCTCTCCAGGCTCGCCAGCAGGTGAGCCGAGTCGAGCAATCGATCGCTCACACGTGGGAAAGGAGACCCATGTGTACCTCGGTCGCTGCCTGGAGAGCCACCTGAGCTGCACCCCGCTGCGCGCAGAGCTACGCCCCCCAAGGCCGTCCATCAATGCGAGGCCACGCGGGACCGTTGGGCCAGTCCACTGTGTGAAACCGCAGTAGCTCCTCGCTAAGATCCACTCTTTGCTGGCCACCTGTGAGCATCAGCGCTCCATACGGGAACAAGTCGTTGTCACTCCCCTCCGCGCCAGAGCAGCCGATCGCATCTCCGCCGAGTGAACCATGCTTTGACAACTCCTCGACAACTGTGCTGCTCCGGCGTGTACGCACTCTCGACTCCAAGACGGTCGGAGCCGACCGCTGGCACGCGTGCGCCAGCGCAGTCCCTCATCTCTGCCCAGACCACGTCTCTTCCCCAGACGCCATTGGTCAGGTCGACCGCTCTCCAGCCAGGGAGAAACACGCCGCCCGTGCGGCTGCTCCCCACTGACCTGGAGCTCCGTGCTGGTGACCGCTGCGAGCTACGCCCCTCTGCCCGGATTCCCAGCCGTTCGATTCCGTGAGAGCTTTTCACTTCTCCTGTACAGCCGCCCCTTCTACCAAGTTCGTCCATCACCGCCGGCACGACGCGACCCAAAATAACATCCGGAAAACCATCCAATGACGCAGAGTGGACGGTTTGGCTGGTCCAGCAACGATACAATGGTTGTTGGCACCCGCTGATGGTGGTCGTAGTTTTTGATGAGGTCGAGCAGGGGAGAAGACGATGCAGATTCAACTCGACCGTACAACTCGGACGCCACTCTACCGCCAGTTGGCCCAACAACTGCGCCGCCGTATCTTGAGTGGCGAACTCCCGCCTGGCACGCGTCTTCCTCCAGAACGGCGCCTCGCCGCCATGCTTGGTGTCAACCGGAGTACGGTGGTGAGTGCCTACCGAGAACTCGCCGCAGAGGGGCTCATTTCTGGGCATGTGGGGCGTGGCACAGTGGTCATCGATCACCGCCGGCCAGCAGCGCCCGAGCGACCCGCCGGCGGTGTCCCGTGGCCACAGCTCTTTGCTCCACTCGCCTCACTTCTCTACGACCCAGCACTGGAAGACGCGGCACTTGCCTCCTCTCGCTCCGACGTGATCAGCTTTGCCACGGGACTCCCAGCTCCTGAACTCTATCCGATCGGTGTTGTCCGACAGCTCCTCGACGAGGCGCTGCACCGCGAAGGACCGCGCCTTCTCCAGTACTGCCCGAGTGAGGGCTATCCCCCGCTCCGCGAGGCGATTGCTTCCTGGTCCCAGCGTTGGGGGATCCGCTGCAGTCCCGACCAGGTCCTCGTTGTCTCCGGCTCGCAGCAGGGGTTGTACCTTATTGCTCGCGCCTTGCTGGAACCTGGAGACCTCGTCGCGGTCGAGGCGCCGACCTATGTCGGGGCACTGCAGGTGTTTCGTGCAGTGGGAGCTCGCCTCCTCCCGGTGCCAGTCGACGACCATGGCATGCGGGTTAGCGTGCTGGAGCAGGCTCTGGAGCACCGCCGCCCCAAGCTCATCTACACGCTGCCGACATTCCAGAACCCCTCCGGCGCCACACTCTCACTCGACCGCCGCCAGCGACTCCTGGAACTGGCCGCACGTGCCGGTATCCCGGTGATCGAGGACGACCCGTACCGCGAGCTCTGGTATGAGGCACCGCCGGCGCCTCCGCTCGCCGCCCTTGACGACGCCGGCGTTGTGATCTCCCTGACCACCGTCTCCAAGATCTTGTTCCCAGGTTTTCGGATTGGTTGGGTCATCGGCCCCTGGCCAGTCATCCACCAGCTAGCTCTGGTCAAGCAGCTGGTCGATCTGGACACCAATCCGCTCATGCAGTGGGCGGTGTGGGCATTCATCGAGCGGGGTCTCCTACTCCCCCACCTCGAGACACTGCGCGCTGCCTATCGGGAGCGTCGCGACATCCTTGTCGCTGCGCTCCGTGCCGAACTCGGCACCGCGCTGCGTTTCCGCGTGCCAGGTGGCGGGCTCTACCTCTGGTGCGAGCTGGCGGAAGGGCTGCGTGCCCGAGACCTCTTGCCGGAAGCTGCCCAGCGTGGCGTGGCCTTTACACCAGGTGAGAGCTTCTTCCCCGACCCCACCACCGGTCGCGCCTTCCTGCGCCTCAACTTCACCTACCCGGCACCAGCGACGATGGTCGAAGGAGTACGCCGTCTTGCGGCAGCACTGACGGCTCTGCAGGCTGCCCATGAGGTGCGCCAGCGGGCGAGTACACCGATCGTGTAGTTCCCAGCGGTAATGAGGGAAGGAGGTAGCTGATGGCAATCCCGAACGGTGACATCCAGCAGGCGACCTGGCGGACCAAGGTTGGGCTAGCCCAGATGCTCAAGGGGGGCGTGATCATGGACGTCGTGACCCCCGAGCAAGCCCAGATTGCCGAGGAAGCGGGAGCTGTCGCGGTTATGGCGCTCGAGCGGGTGCCAGCCGACATTCGGCGTGAGGGCGGTGTGGCCCGGATGGCCGATCCTGATCGAATCCTGCGCATTAAGGAGGCCGTGACGATCCCCGTCATGGCCAAGGTGCGGATCGGCCACTTTGTCGAGGCGCAGATCCTGGAAGCCCTTGGCGTCGACTTCATCGACGAGAGTGAGGTGCTGACGCCAGCCGATGACCGCTACCACATCGACAAGCATGCCTTCCGCGTTCCCTTTGTCTGTGGCGCTCGCGATCTTGGTGAAGCACTCCGCCGCATTGCCGAGGGAGCGGCGATGATCCGCAGCAAGGGAGAGGCAGGCACAGGCAACATCGTCGAGGCGGTGCGTCACTTGCGGGACATCCTTGACGGGATTCGGCGGCTGGCTGCGCTGCCCCGCGAGGAACTCGTGACGGCGGCCAAAGAGCTGGGTGCACCTTACGAGCTCGTTCGGGAGGTCGCCGAACAGGGACGGTTGCCCGTTGTCCTCTTCTGCGCCGGCGGTGTTGCCACGCCAGCCGACGCAGCGCTGGTGATGCAGCTCGGTGCGGAGGGAGTGTTTGTCGGCTCAGGGATCTTCAAGTCGGAGAACCCCTTTGCCCGCGCGAAAGCGATCGTCGAAGCAGTCACCCACTACCGGGATCCCGAGGTACTGGCGCGAGTATCGCGCGGCCTTGGTGAGGCGATGCCAGGGATCGATTTGGCAACACTCGCTCCCGAGCAGCGCTTAGCACCACGCGGCTGGTGAGGGGGGATGCATGCCGCTCGTCATTGGTGTCTTGGCACTGCAGGGAGACTTTGCCGAACATCTTCAGGCGCTCCAGCGCATCGGTGTTGAAGGACGTGAAGTGCGCCGACCGGCGGATCTGGAAGGGATTGCCGGCCTGATCATCCCGGGAGGCGAGAGCACCACCATTGGTCGGCTGCTGGAGCGGTTCGAGCTCGTTGAACCGATCCGCGCCTTTGCTCAAGCGGGTCGACCAATTTGGGGCACTTGTGCGGGCCTGATTCTGCTTGCTCGGGAGGTGGTAGCCGAGACACGAGCGCGCTACCAGCCGCTGCTTGGGCTGCTGGACGTCGTTATCCGCCGTAACGCGTTTGGCTCCCAGCGCGAGAGTTTCGAGTGTGACCTCGTGGTTGAACCGCTCGGTCTCCCACCCCTGCGGGCCGTCTTCATCCGCGCACCGGTGGTGGAGAGTGTTGGCCCGACGGTGGACGTGCTGGCGCGTCTTCCGGATGGAACACCAGTCGCGGTGCGGCAGGGACAGCTGATCGGCACCGCCTTCCATCCAGAACTCACCGACGATCCTCGCTTTCACCGCTGGTTCTGCAGCCTGGCCACGCCCGCAGCCAGCCTGCAGTCAACGGCGTAAGGCAGTTTCCTCGCCACCGCGCATGCAGCAGTCCAGATCATGCCGCATAGCCGATGCGCGGTGGTCGGTTTGGCGGGCACGCCGCGAGACAACTCGTCGTCAGCGCAGAGGCAACGCGATGGGGCAGCAGACCGTCGTTGCGAAGAGTGACCAGCGAAAGACACATCCCCGCGCTGATACCGTCGCCTGACAGGTGAACCAACGACGCTTCCTCAGGTCGCCTGCGCTGGGCAGCCACATGGGTGCTTCCAGCGCAGGCTTCTTTGTTTCTTGAGCGGTACACGCTCTCCAGGAGAACGGCTCAGGAGGCTGCCATGTCTCATTGTCTCCTTGCCAGCTGTCAGGCAAGTGGGCAGCACGGTACAGTTGCTGCCACCAGGCAGAGACTTAGCGGAGGGGAGGACAACCTCTCCCGAGAGGCACATGGAGGTCTCAGCCGGCATCTGCTCGCTCGCCTCGCGTCGCGCCTCTCGGCTAATCAGCTCGCCGAAAACGACCGTGGCAGCTTGCGGGGCCACCCGCTTTCCCTCGAGTACGGGGATAGGGTGCGCTGGCACCGTGGCAGCGTTGCTCGACGAGCGGAACGTATTGTCGCGGAGAAGAGGCCTCGGCCTTCCGTGGCCAGGGTGTCTCTGCCATCATGGAATAGGCCAGGGGAAGGAGGAGGACGGATGGAACTCGAACTTCCGACGCTTGGCAAGATCTCGCGTGAGGTGTTTGACCAGATCATCTTGCCCAATCTGGGTGCTCCCTCACCACAGGTGCTCGTGCCGCCTCAGCACGGGGTCGATGTTGGCATTGTCGACCTTGGGAACGGGCTGGTGATGGCCGTGACCACCGACCCAGTGTTTGTGGTTCCGGCCTACGGTTGGGAGCGGGCAGCCTGGTTTGCCATTCATATCCTGGCTTCAGACGCGGCCACGAGTGGGCTGCGTCCGACCTACATGGCGATCGACCTCAATCTGCCGCTGGAAATCACCGCCGAGGAGCTCGCGCTGCTCTGGACGACGATGCACCGGGTCTGTGCTGAACTAGGGATTGCCATCGTTGCTGGACACACGGCACGGTACGAAGGGTGCAACTATCCCATGGTCGGTGGCGCGGCGGTGCTGGCGATCGGGCCGGCGGACCGCTATGTCACCCCGAAGATGGCGCGAGTTGGAGACTTGGTCGTTGTGACCAAGGGAGCGGCGATTGAGGCTGCGGGACTGTTTGCGGTGAGCTTTCCGGAGCGGATCGCAGCGGCGTACGGTCGGGAATTTGCGGAGCGGGCACAGGAACTCTTTTGGCAAATGACGGTGGTGGAAGATGCGCTGACGGCGGTGAGTGTCGGAGTTCGTGATGACGGGGTGACCGCGATGCACGATGCCACGGAGTGTGGCGTCTTTGGGGGGCTGGTGGAGGTAGCCGAGGCATCTGGTGTCGGGATGCGGATCGAGCAGGAGCGGATCATCCTGCGGGAGGACGTCGCGAAGATCTGTGAGCTGTTTGGGATGAATCCGTATGCGGCGATCAGCGAGGGGACATTGATCATCACAGTGCGTCCACACAAGGCAGAAGCCTTGTTGGCTGCACTCGCGACCAAGGGGATTGCCGCGAGCATTGTGGGCGAGGTAGTCCCGCCCGAGCGTGGGCTGACGCTGGTGGTAGAGGGGCGCGAACAGCGGCTGGAACATCCGCGCGTTGATCCCTTCTGGGCCGCCTTTGGCCGGGCCATGGCGGAGGCACAACAGGCTGGCTGAGACAGATCCGGCCCCCTGAGCGACTCGTGAATCGTGCCTGCCAACCGGTGGTCAGGCAAAGATCCTCCGGTGCCCATGTCGATTCCGGAGCCGACGAAAAGCTGATGTCTCGGCAAGAAGGGCATACTCACCGGAGGTGCTCAGGCAGCCGACTGTGTGTTTGGGTTGGTGCTCCGCTGTCGAGGGTACGCCCACCATATCTGGGGCAGCAGGCAACGCGGGAGGAGAAACGAACATTGCTCCCAACCTGGAGCACGATGCGTCACGGGAACGGGCTATGCCCAAGACTCAGCGGATTGCAGCTCTGTTCGGTGAGCGCTCTCTGGTGAGACAGGCGGGGTGAGCGTCGCGACCAGACAATCCGCGATCCGGAGTCACCAACAGAGGGAGCGCAAGCGCAACCTCTTCGCTCGAGTGAGGTGGCTCGAGAACTCAGTTAGTCGCTCCGATCGCTCGACGATTGCACGAGTGCAATGGAGATTCGGGAGCAGGAGAGAGCGTGGTATCAGACCAGCGCGGAGAAGCTGAAACCTAGCGTTTCCGGCAAGTCTTCGAGCAGTCCTGATGCACTATTCTGCAATCGCTACTCGCTCTGCCACGCACTGCACAGCGGACTTTATTGAAGACGATCAGTTCAGATTAACTGTGATGGTTCATTCTTGACGATCCCCAGGGTGAAACGCTTGGCTACTGAGGCCTGTGGGAGAATGTAGAACTGAACGGTGTCAGATTCCAGATCGATCGCGCGTTCCAGCTCCTGTTGCAAGCGACGCAGCTGAGCCGGGGTGAGTTCACCCTCGAGCAGGGAGTTCTGTACCCAGGTGAGGTACTTTCGGCAAATTTTGAGTACCCGGGCCACACGCTCCACCCCCACGTCATAGGCGACGATAACGTACATGCCCGTTCTCGCCTCCTCATCGACACTTCAGGTACTGTCTTCAATTTTTGAGGATACTGAGTGGAGAGAAACCGGGGATGCGGATGCTACCCGCGGAGGGCAAACGGCACGTACGACTGCTCACCGAGCAGATGTTTTTCGATCTTATAAAGTTCGAGTCGCAAGGTAGTGCGGTAGGAGACCGAGCGATTGAGCACTGGGTGGCGATACGTTTCCTGCAAGGTTTGCTCCCAGGCCTCCACAACCAGCTTTCGGCCGTCGTCATCGAGAAAGACACCTTCCGCACCAGTCACAAAGTGACGTCGCTGGAGCTGCCCACGGTTGACCAGGCGGAAGATCAGCCGATCGACCAGGACTGGCTTAAAGACCTCGGCCACGTCCAGATTCAGCGTATGCCGGCGGAAGTTGGTTTCGTGGAGGTAGCCGATCCGTGGATCGAGGTGTGTCTGATAGATCTGGGCGAGGACCGCGGTATAGAGGAGAGAGTTCCCGAACGAGATCAGGGCATTTGTCTCGTCGCGAGGTGGCCGACGGGTGCGTGGGCCGAAGGGGAACTCGGCGTCGATAATACTCGGCCAGACAGCATAGTACGCCTCGCGGGCATGACCTTCAACGGCCATCAGGGCAGCAGGTGAGTCGGCCTGCTCCAGGTCGACGAGCGCTCGTTCGACGATATCCAGTGCATCCTGGGTATCGACATTGCGCCGTCGGTAGTACAGCATCACAGTCCGGATATTGCGGAGTGCGCCGCGGACGAAGGCGCGGGCAAGAGTGAGGCGACGAGTGCTATCCAGATAGTGTTCGACCTGGCGGAGGAGAAGTGCGCCGCTGGAGAGGTATTCGCGTGGGTAAAACGTTCCGGTGTAGTAGCCGTAGCGGTTGAAGAAGTGGAGGAGGATTCCCTCGCGCGCGACGAACTCGAGGAAGCGCTTATTGAGGTCAACCTCGCCGAAGATATAGAGTTCGCTGACCTGTTCGATAGGAAGGAAGCGTTTCCCTTCGTCGGTCTCGAGCACAATCGTGTTCTGATGACGAGAGAGTCGGCCGGAGGAAAAGACGTAGACAGGCTTCATCGTTTCTGCTCCCTCGTCCGTGTAGTGCGTGCTGAGCGGCGCTCCATCCTGGCCGAGGGAGGGATCGGCTCTTCGGCGATCCAACAGAACTCATAGTAAGCGCAGTGCGTGCAGGCAGGGATACGAGCGGGAGGTGGGGGAGTGGGCTGGGCCAGGAGGGCCTGGACTTGGGCAATCGCCTGGCGCACCTCAGCTTCCAGTTCGGGGGTGAGCTCGACTGGCTCGACACGACGCTGCTCGGGGTAGCGCAGCTCGCCGCGGACGTGGAGGCCAGCCTCACGGAGCCGGAGGAGGTAATAGCCGAGCTGGAGTCGCTGTGCATGTTGGGCGCGTGGCGAGCGCTTCACCTCACCGATGACGAGCGCTTCGTCCTCGTCCGCATCGGCAGGGCGGCGTCGGAGCACGTCGACCTTCATGCCAGGGAGAGAGAGCTCCTTGCGTTCGCGGGGATACGCTGACTCCGCGAGCAACCGTCCCAACGCCAGGAGCTCGTGGTCGTGGTATCCCTCGATGGCGTGACCGGCGAGCCAAATCTTTCGGTTGCAGATCCCGACATAGGACATCAGTGTTCCGGTGACAATACCTTCCATAGCCGCACCGCAGTTAGATCGCCAGGAAATCCGGAGACGCAGCGTCAGGCAAGAGTCCAAGTTCTGGATCGTAGCTGACAGCAGCCACCAACGTTCCATCTTTCAGTTGTGAGATTCGATTGGCACGATGCAACTTCCAGAATGTGCCCAGTGGCAGTGGAACAAGCAACTGGTTTGCAAGTAACGTACGTTTCTCCACACTATGGCGCGTATATTCCTCCCGAAATACTTCGGGGAGCACCTCAACACCCTGAAATAACTGATAGAACTCCTCATATGCTGTCTCGATAGTTTGAAGCGGCCGCAAGCCCTCGATGACACTACGGAAAGATGCCAGGGCTTGCTCGAACCGTTTCCCCTCATTGGTTGTCCAGCCGTCGTGATAGACCGCCTCAACCCACTCCTCAGCATCGATGGCGTTGAGGCGTGTTCCATTCGGTGGTGCAGTCTGGGCTGTCAGCTGTAGGCGCTCGATGTCGTACACATGCTGAATGATTGGATCGAACTGGCGACTGATCAGCACCGGAACCGGCCGCTTGTGCTCGTTATACCGGTTGACGCGTCCCAGACGCTGAAGGAGGTCATCGACGGGAGCAATTTCGGTCAGCATGGTATCGAAGCTCACATCGAGGGACACCTCAACAACCTGGGTGGAGACAAGGACACGTAAATCGAGAGGAAGCTCTCCTCGTAGTGCCGCCAAGATTTTTTGCTCGCGCTCGACACGGTCACGCCTCGTGAGGCGTGCATGCAGGAGGTGCACGCCTGAGCCCAGTCGTTCCCGAAGCGCTTTGTAAAGTGTCTGTGCCTGTTGCACTCGGTTCGCAACAACCAAAACGCGTCTCCCGCTTTCCACCGAGGACACGACGCTGCCAACAAGATCCTCCAGCGGATCATCGTGCCAGCAGAGTTCGTGGCGCGCAGTGGTGAGAAAGGCGGAGGCCCACTCGTCGCGCGCTGGAGGGGACTGAAGGCGGAACAATGGTAAAGGCGCTCCCCAGGCACGCTCGATTTCCTCACGGAGGAAGGCTGGGAATGTTGCAGACATAAAGAGGCAACGACCATCAAGCTCACGGAGTACCCGTACGAGTTCCAGCAGCAAAGCAGTGACATGCGCATCGTAGGCGTGGATTTCATCAAAGACGACGAGCGCTCCAGTCAGTTCGGCGAGACCGAGCTCGTAGCGTTTAATCCCGAACAGCCATTTGATTAACTGAAAGGGAGTCGTTACTTTGATTGGCTTATGCACCAGTCGGTTCAGCTCGCTATCTTCCCGAGCAGCCTGATACGCCGTAGCGTAGTCATCCTCACTGCTGAAATAGCGTTGAAAGGCCACTTCAAGTGCACGGGCGTGTAAGACTCCAACGATATCCCGTCCAAATACCTCACCAAGCGTTCGCCCCATTGCCTCGATACTCGCCTGGTAAGGGAGGATGTAAAACACGCGCTCACCCGCTCGGCGGTTGCGAGCAATCCAACGAAGTGCAGCGTGTGTCTTTCCAGCACCGGTCGGAGCAATCAGCACCGCGCTGCCAGTATGTTCGCCGAGAGCCCGCTGGAAGGCCCGCAGGCCGGAGTTCTGCAAAGCTGGCGAAGACGAAAAACGATGCCGGTAATGGTGTTCCCACTCTATCGGCAATGTTGTCTTAAGCGCTGGCACCCCTGCGCTCGCCGCATGGTCCGCCGCTAGTAACCAGCCACGCACGAGTGTGAAGAGCAGCCCATCACGAGAGCGGAATGCGTGCAGATCCTGACATTCGCTGAGAAGTTCGCGCAGAAAGGCTGCTGGAGGCTCAATGGCTGACCAATGCTCCGGGAGCCGGTACTCAGCCAAGAGAGGGACACAAGACCAAAACCTCTGAATCCACTCCCAGAACGTTGCTAGCTCCTCTACCCGCTGACGAAACTGCTCGCGGGCTTTGGCGAGAAACTCTGGCTTCAAAATGACAGGTAGTCCACAGTTTCCCTGCAACTGGGAATCAGTCAGGTCGCGGTGGTGTGTGAGCACCGCAGCACTGGCGAGCCTCCTTACGACGTGATTTGTGGTTTCTGTAGCGAGCAAGAGGGCAGTCGAAAGAACCTCGTGGCGAAACTGCCACCGGAATGAGTGGTCGGTCAGTGATCGCTGGAATCCGGTTGCGGCCTTGCCAAGATCGTGGGCAGCGGCTGCAAGGCAAAGCGCTGTCGCAAGCGTTTCCGCTCCTTGGGGGCCAAGCAGAGCTACCCAAATGGGCTGATAAGCGTGGATGACCGACTCAACGTACCGAACAACTTCGAGAGTGTGATCGCGAAGGGTCAGCGGAGGGTCGGACTTGGCAAGTGGTTCAGCGGTCACCATGCAGTAGCCACTCCTGCCGATAGAGAGGAACGACGATACCCGTTTCTCGGTCACGCATTAGCCAACCATCTGCCTGACGAATGTTGGCAGTCGAGGGCCGACGCTGTGTGCGTTGCCCATCAATGATCCCAAACATTTCAACCCGCACAGGCTGTCGGTCAGGGTCAGCCGTGAAGGCAATCGGCAGATTATGCAGGACAGCGGTCACGCCATTTTGCGCAATGAGGCGGACGGGAAGAAGAACACCGAAGAGCTGCCCCTCCTCAACGGGATCCAGTATTGTTTCTGTCATCTCTTCGGTTGACGCCAAGTCCTGACTGCGACCAAGCACAAGCGGATACCGAGGTCGGCGGAATGGCTCTTGCCATTCGACCGGCAGAAAGAGCGTTAACTCCGGGTGAACCAAAAACTCGCGCCAGACAATATTGCGCTCCGAGTAGCGAGGAGTATCCTCAGGTTTCCTTCGCTCGACGCCGTAAATTGCTTCGAGATCTTTGACACGGGCATCATATGTACAACAGTAAGCAAGCCAGGGAACCTCATTTGGAAGGATCCAACGCCCCGCTACTGCAGATAGCAGCCCAAAGATCGTGGCAAGCGGCGGTACGGGAAGGGACAGCTGGTAGGCCACAAAGCTCGGTGCGCGGAACGACGCTGTGTACGCCCTCAGCCGGATACGAATCGATCGCAGTGCTCCGCGGCTCATCACAAACCCATCACCTTTGCGTTACGCCACGCGCATGAAAGCCATTTCGACCAGCTGTGCAGCCTTCTCCAACACTGCGCCAGGCGAGTCGAGAAGTTCCACACAATCGAACGGCTCCTCACCTGACTGAAGGGCTCGGCGCACCTCCTCTTCATTCGCAAGAATGGTTGGTCGGAAACCGACGAGAACTGAGCGGCCGCCATTGAGCGGCAGTAATCGATCCTTGTAGTCACTCAACACAGAGCGGAACCGCTCCAGGTTGAACAGCAGCTGTTCGCTGGCTAGTGAGTCAGGCATAAACAGATTCTGGAAAGGAGCATTACCGCCATCGACAAAACCCACCACCAGCGCAACAGGGGTCACATCAGAAAGGTTGCGAGCGAGACGAGCACCACCGCGGAGCCGGCCAAGCGCCCGGAGGAGATCTTGCACACGCCGCACCCGCTCGCCGCGTGGTAGTAGGTAAGTCGCCCGACCATTGCCATCATTGGGACCAGGCTCAAGACCATTGTGTCCCTTGGCCAGGTCCTCCGCAATATCAGCCATGGCACCAACAGCAAATCGACCCACTTCATTCAAGGCAATCGTAAAAGCACCTTGGAGATAAGTTGAATAGAGCTGTGATTCGAACGGGATGATGTCACTCCCTGCAGGAAGATTGCGCGAGAAGTGACCGAAATCATCGACAATCACATTTGGAAAGACAGAGATTAGCAGGCTCGCACGCAGCGGAGAAATCCGGCGATAGGTATCGGATCCGCCGCCGCGCTTTCGCGCAGCCATGTACCCGAAAAGGTCGTCTTCTGCGAACTCGACAGGGTTCCCCTGCGTATAAGCGCTTTTCGCTTCCCGTGTAATTGGGCTTGGCGTCCAGCCAAAGTCGCTGTAGAGCACCTCCCGCCACCAGCGGCGCCAGGCCTGCCCGGATACATAGGGGTAACGGAGGCGCCCAATTTGAATCTGCTTCACCGCGATCGTGTTATCGGTCCGTCGTCCTTCGTCCTGACCAGCGTTGTTGAGCGCCGCGCCGTTGGCTTCGATCAGCACCGCTCCAGTCACGATGGGATAGGCCACTCGTCGCTCCATTCCAACTCCTCCAATCGACCCTTGTCCGCCCAGACTCCCAATTCGACTACTGGCTCAGTGATGCCGATTCCTCTATGCCTGTCAAAGCGACAGTCGCCTCCTCTCCCTCCACAACTTCAAGATCGGGCGGAAGTTCATCCCGGGCCTGCTCAAAGAGAAACGCAAGGAGGTAGTCGCGCAACTGCCAGACGCGGCTCACCTCACCGAAGGGAACGAGAAAGAGAAAGTCACTCGCACTCAACGCTCCTTGGCGCACCGCGCGGAGATAGACACCTCGAATCTGAGCCACCGTTCGAGCTGTACTCAGGTCAGCAAGCCACGCCTTCGGGTTCTGAAGACCACGGCGAAGCTGCTCGGCCAGTCTCTCCAGTCGCTGGATCACGCCGTCGGTTTCCAGGTATTGGGGCATTTCCAAGAGCCGCGGAAACTCCGCCCCATTGGCTTGATAACGCTGCCACTCGTAAGCAACTGCGAGTACCACATCGCGGGCAAGGCCAGCCGCCCACGGTTCATTCGGTGGAACAACTGCGGCGAGCTCGCGCGCAGTCAAGAACTGCGCTCGCACCATGTCGAGCAGGATCGCCCGCAACTCGTTCAGGCGGGCTCGTTCCAAGCGACCCAGCCACTTCTTCGCGTCATCGTGCTGGGCGAGCGTGATCCCGAGCCGTTCGAGAATGGCCAACGTCGTTGGAGCCATACCGTAAACCTCCAGAAGATAAAGGCGGTGACCGATCCAGCCCCCGAGCAGCTGCTTCCCCTCATCGCCGGTAGAGACGAGGCACTGAGAAAGCAGCGGTTCCGCACGGAGCATGCGCTGTGCAATGTTCTGGACAAAGCCTCTTCGAGCATCAGCCTTCCGCTTATCGAGATCGGGAGGAAGGTCGAGTAGTTGATGCTCGAAGTCTTGAAATGCCTGCTTCGACTCCAGGAGTAGACTTTGCAAAAAGTCCAGGAGTGTTGCAGGGATGGGAAGAGCATCGACATAGCCACCACGATTATCATTGCTGAAGACATACGCGATCGCTGGAATGCCGAGCTCATAAATAGCTCGCAGCTGGTTCGGGAACTGTCGCAAGAGCTGAAACAGGAGGCGCACAACGGCACCTTCGACCCCAGCACTCCGCCACTCACCGTAAAAGTCGAGAGCTTGCCCCGCACTGATTTGCTTGTTGAAGTGCTGCCACCCGTATTGCTCGGCGATTTTCCCGCTCACAGTCAGTTCTTGACAATGAAGAAACCAGATCCGTCCCCCTTCGCCGGCACGCAGCACCGATAGCGGGAGAAAACGCAGGGCCAGCGTGCAGAGCCCACAGAGTTCAACGCCAAATGCCAGCCCTGGATAGAAATTGACGGCACCAGACGTCAACGGTAACCGATCCCGCCGAAGAGGGGAGAAGGTCTCCGCGGGGCGAAGATCGCCACAAACAACGCATCGCTGTAGGGAAGCGCTTTGGTCACGCACTGCGGCAATAGCACGTTTGAGGTCCTGATCCAACGCATCCCGATACTTTCGGCGGACACCATCAGGTCCATTCTTCCAGTTCGACGGGTTGACAAGCTCGCTGTTCGGGAATACCTGGGACAGTGAGCTCTTCGCGAAGGCGCGGTCGAGGTTCAGGCCGAGCGCCTGATCGCTGGTCATGATCCGCTCGAGTTCACGACAAGCAACCTTCAGGTGCCCCTCGTCAAGGTCCTCAAGCCGGTTCACCTTGGCCACAGCAGCAAGTGCTGCCAACCCGGCATCAACGAATGGCTGCCCAGTCCAATGCACTCCACTCATCGCTCACCTGCCTCCTGCGGGCTGGCCTGTGTCTCCGCGCTTGCTCTCACCTCCTCCACATACCCAAAGCCTTGACTGTTTTTCGCACCGAGGCCGGCTTCGAGGGCTAGCCGGAGATACTCCGGCGGCCCCTCCAAGAGAAACCGCCCTACCCAGCCCTCAATCCAGGTCTCTTTGTACCGCTCCAGTCGTTTCCCTCGGGGATGGACCGCCAGCGGCCGGATCCGTACCGCACCACCCCCGCCGTTCTCCATCCCCAGCACCCGCGCCTTCCGCTGCAGGTTCGCCACCACCAGCTCGCCAAACTCCTCGTTCAGCGGGTTGTAGTACTGCGTGCGACGCTTCCCCTCGATCTCCAGCGTCCGATACACCGTGATCGGCGAAAGGGCCCGTACCACGAGCCGCTCCTCCAGCGGCGGCAACGCCAGCGTGGCAATCTCCCGCACCGCAAACTCCAACGTCGCAATGCGCACCCGGCCAAACCCCAACAAGCCCGCCGCCAGCCCCAGCGCCAGATCCCGCTCCGGCGATGCAAAGCGGAACCAGACCGGCCCCGTTACCTCTACCCCTTCACCCGGCCGATACCGCACCTCCCCATGCAGCTGCGAGAACACAAACAGCTTCAGCGGCCGTTCACCTGGCCAGTAGGCACCATCGTGCAACGGCTGACCAATCTCCCGCGGCAAGTGCCGGTAGATCATCGCCTGCAGCGCTTCACGGTAATGCAGCGGGAGGAGCCCCAAGCGGTCCGGCTCCAGCCGGATCTCTAGACGCACTGTCTCACCTACCCAATCGCATTGCTGTTCTCGCTAACCATAACCGCCCGACTGATTCTCTGTCAAGAGCTTCCTTCGCTTTCTAGTCTCCTCGGTCGGTGGGAACACTGGTGTTCCCGTTGAACCACAGCTTCTCGCAAGTCCCCTCCCCACGCGCACAGCAAAACGTGACGGCGGTCGCCTGACCTCCGTGCGGTGCTGCAGATCTCCGCGCGCAGCACAAAAGAGCAGCGAGGCTCCGGAGCAGCTGCCGTACTTGCTGCGGCCGCCGGCTCGTGACGGATGGCGTGGGCATCTCCCGCGTCTCAGGAGACCGCGACGACTAAGCAACTGCGCACCACGCCAGCAACGCGATCCGGCGGTAGTAGGTAGCCTACGAGACACGGCACTCACGCACGTACCTCTTGCTGCGTACCCCTATCACTCACCGCCTGGCGAGCGATGGGGCAGCGGACGTGAGTGGGAGGAGACGCGAGCGGTGTTCTGGTGACAACCCGCACAATGCGTGCACCATCCGCACATCACTGTTCAGCACGATTCCTTTCCAACCTGGTGCGCTCTCCATGAGGACGTCACCCAAGCAGGAAACGCCTGACAGACACCATACTGCGAGCCCTGTGGATCCGGCTCTGGCAGCCGGCAGACTGGTCAGCGCAGAACCCGCGAGAAAGCGTTGGCTTCAAAAGCTGGCCCTCCAAGCGCTCCTTCGGCAGTTGACTCGTAAAGCCTCGGCTGATCGTCTCAAGCGACTGCAACGGGGTTCTGACCGAGGTATCAGCACACTCGAAATGGCCACGGCTGCCCACCGGCGCCATGATCTGTTGGAATCCGAGCAGCCGATATAGCCCAGTCAGACCATCTTCGCTCCCGGAAGCTCATCCGACCTTGAGGACTATCTTCCTCATCGCGCGGCACGGCTCGCGGAGTTGAGTGCCCAGCCTCCAGCAACGATCGGCCAAGGTGGAGGAACAGCGAGGTCCGCAACCATACCGAGTGCGCGGCGATGGCGCTCGACTTTCCCCAGGAATGATCATTGGGCCCTGATGAACCAGCCAGGCGGACGCTCTGTGTCGCCGGTTATCGTTCTCCAGCGGTGATCCGGTGAAGCAGGGCAGAGGCGAAGACCAGTCACCAGTCGTCCTGCTTGAAAAAAACTGGGAACACGGAAAGACGTCATAGGGATTCCCTGAGCGCTGCACGAGCAGGGGAAGGCTGTGGCACCGTTGGAGACGAGTGCCCTGGCCACGAGTGGAACAGTGCGGGAACCTTGTCGGTGAGGGGTCGCCTCACGCGGCACAATGAGTCTAGCGAAATCAACCCCTGCTGGATCACCCGACCAGCAGGGGTTCCGTGTTACCCGCGGCTGACAACCCTTGGCGGGAAGGGTGGGATTCGAACCCACGGGGGCGAGTTTTGCTCGCCCCAATCGCTTAGCAGGCGACCCCTTTCGACCTCTCAGGCACCTTCCCAAGGAACGGACTTCCGGCGGAGAGGGAGGGATTCGAACCCCCGAGGCTCATCGCCTTGCCGTTTTCAAGACGGCCGCCTTCAACCACTCGGCCACCTCTCCGCGCACCACGCTCTGGCGTGACAAGCAGACGCTCGAGCGTGAAGCCCGTAGCCACAGTATAGCAGCCTTGCCGGACACCAGTCCAGGCCAGTGACACCGGCCGAATAGACCGGACGACCTACTACACGGCAGGCTACCCCGATCCCGGAACGATTGGCACGCCAGGCCACACACCAGCACCCCTGACTGCACTCCGCAGACCCTCGTCTTCCGCTGCCCTGCTCCACATCGTCTGCACAGTCGGCCAGCAGAAGCCACTCGCCGACTCCTCTCTGCGCCGGAGCGGGAGAAGCATGCTCACGACAGGCTCGCCCTGTCTCGACACGGAGGGACGTCTGGACGACGAGGAATACCATTACACAACCGAGGGCCCCGTAACGACCGGTCGTCGTCCATCGTACCTGGCACCAACGGGATCCAGAGCACTCGCGACACGGTCAGATTCCCTGTCTCCGGTAAGGAGATACGTGCACCCCAGCTGTGGCACACAAGGGCAAACGCAGGTATCCACGACTACGCAACCGGCCCATCGCTGTCTCTGCGCCCCGTGATATCGAATACTCCCTGGCGGTGCGACAACCTGCCGGTGTGTCTTTCAATCCGCACCGAGTGTCCCCCGCTGCGCCCGGAGAAGCGGGTCCTCCACTATGACACGGACGTGTTGGGGATGACTGCGTTGGACAGGGCGCTGCACTTTTCCCGGGGGACTTGTGCCCGAGCAACACTCAAGTCCATCTCATTGATGTGGCGCCAAGCATGGGGCTTGTTCGTGATATGCTCCCAGGGCCAGCCCGCGCTCCACTCTGTCAGTGCGGCACAGTTTTCGCCGTCATGCAGACCAACTGGCGATGTCGTGCCATGCCAGCTCTTCCGGAAAGACGCGTGTCAAGCAATGTCCGACCAGCACGGATACAGGCAGGAGCTCACGTCTGCTGAGTTGCCAGCTGCACGGTCGGTAGCGCTCGCCGTCAACGGCCAGAGTTCACCGTTGCCGAGTTACCCACGTGGAAGACGGTTGTTCGCGCACTCGGGAATGCGGAACCTCTGGTTGAGACAAGGGCAGACACCACCGTCTCGGCCCACAAAGCGAGCGTCAGGGAACCCGATTGTCCAGGTCGACGGGAACCAGATAGTTCCCGTTGAACGCGTTTTCCCCTCCCCCAGAACAATACCTTCTGTTCACCAAAAACGAGATCGACGGAACGGACAGCAAAGATCGTCGTTCGAAGGCAGGAATGGAGCGGCGCGATTGAGCGCGTGTGAGAACTTCCTCCCGGAGACTCCTCTCCGGCTTCAGGAGATGCCCGGCTCGCAAACTGCGCGACCGCGAGATCTTGCGCCGGAGACCAAAGCCCGAGAGACGGAGCCGCCGAACCTTCCGCAGTACTGAGGCGACAGCGCCCCCGCCAAGACTCAGCCCCGGTGCGGTTTCGCCGCCTCCGCACTGCGGTGAGTCGGGAGCAAAACGTTTCCTCTTCGTGCCTGATGCTGGGTGGTAGACGAATCCTCGGAGGAGACACCCCTTGTCCACGCCGATCGCGGTTCGTACCGGCTGTGACAGGCCGGATTCGCTCATCCACTGAAAAAGCAGCTCAGGGAGCAACCACGCGGGTCGGCTCGTCACGACGGGAATTCTGACACCTCACCTTCGGAAAAGGAAGGTCTCCCCACACCACTGGCCGCTCTGGTAGTGGCTGCTGCTCCATCCCACTGCGACCCCTTCTCGGGACCAGAGTCACCGCATCGTCGACCCCCGGTAGCGCTAAAAACCCAGGGGGTCGACGAATTCCCGCGCCCGCGCACCTGCCCACAATCACGCCACCTTGGATGTACCCACCCCCTTGTCACTCCCCACTTCCGGCGTTATCCTTAACACGCGACACGCTCGTCTCTAGGCCGAGGCTCTGGGTTCTGGCAGTACCTATGAGGGCTTGAAACACAGTCAGTTGCCACAGTCGTATAGTCTGCAGTTGCTCGTTCTGGCAGTACCTATGAGGGCTTGAAACCCGAGCCGCCGGCGCGCGGCATCGGCGACTGGGTGCGCGTTCTGGCAGTACCTATGAGGGCTTGAAACGTGGTCGCGACGGGTTGTACTGCACCGCCTCGCTCAGGGTTCTGGCAGTACCTATGAGGGCTTGAAACTTGCTGTTGGCGTCACCAGGCGCGCCACGTTCAGGCACGTTCTGGCAGTACCTATGAGGGCTTGAAACCGGCGATCGAGCCCGGGACGATCGTGGTGGCAGAGCCAGGTTCTGGCAGTACCTATGAGGGCTTGAAACTCGACTGCAGTCGCTCGCGCACGTCGACCACGTCCTGTTCTGGCAGTACCTATGAGGGCTTGAAACATGGTTCTGGGCGCTGGTTTGATGTCGAGGAAGCGCAGGTTCTGGCAGTACCTATGAGGGCTTGAAACAATAGCCAAGCCGGCTCACCGCGCCAGGTGCGACCGGTTCTGGCAGTACCTATGAGGGCTTGAAACCTGGGTTGTATCCCGAGGAATAACGCACTCGAAGTACCGTTCTGGCAGTACCTATGAGGGCTTGAAACATCAACGGCGTCCCGCCCGACGAAGTGCGCCGTGTGCGTTCTGGCAGTACCTATGAGGGCTTGAAACACTCAGCTCGCCTGCCGTAGCGGTGGGTGACGCGGTCGTTCTGGCAGTACCTATGAGGGCTTGAAACCCCCGAGAGACGCCTATTCTTCCCCGAGACTGGACAGTTCTGGCAGTACCTATGAGGGCTTGAAACACGTCAGTACCTATCAGGGATGCCGAAACCAGGTTTGTTCTGGCAGTACCTATGAGGGCTTGAAACCTACAGGTACTTGACACTCAAGACAGCCAGGTTTAGTTCTGGCAGTACCTATGAGGGCTTGAAACTTCCGTAGCCGCAAGGTTCGATTCCCAGCGGACGTTGTTCTGGCAGTACCTATGAGGGCTTGAAACGCGTGCGCAGCAGGGCCCCGGGTCCCCTCCAGCTCGGTTCTGGCAGTACCTATGAGGGCTTGAAACAGCGGTCGTCGCGGATTATACGGCGCAGGTTTGATCTGTTCTGGCAGTACCTATGAGGGCTTGAAACTCATCGAGGCCTCACGTCTCCTGCAGACGTTCGGCGTTCTGGCAGTACCTATGAGGGCTTGAAACCCGGTCATGGGGAAGGTGAGCATGTCCAGTTCGCAGGTTCTGGCAGTACCTATGAGGGCTTGAAACTCGCACTCAACACCTCCTCAGCGCGCGTCGCTCTCGCCTCGTTCTGGCAGTACCTATGAGGGCTTGAAACCATCGCGAACTTGCAGAAACTGCGCGAGGAACAGCAGTTCTGGCAGTACCTATGAGGGCTTGAAAACGCTCACGCGGTCGTTATGGACGCGGAGAGAGCCCGGTTCTGGCAGTACCTATGAGGGCTTGAAACTTACGTAACGGTGACGTAACGGAGCACAGTGCTATGAGTTCTGGCAGTACCTATGAGGGCTTGAAACGCGGCGAGACGGTGCCGAGGGCGACGAGTGGCCAGAGTTCTGGCAGTACCTATGAGGGCTTGAAACGTGACATTCACGTATCACACCTCCGACAGCAATCCGGTTCTGGCAGTACCTATGAGGGCTTGAAACGCGCCTGGCGTGGCATATATCGTCTCGGCGTTGGCGTTCTGGCAGTACCTATGAGGGCTTGAAACTAGATAGATTGAGCGAGAATGATGGCATCTTGTGGGGTTCTGGCAGTACCTATGAGGGCTTGAAACCAGGACCGTAGAAGTGCACGAGGATGGTCGCCGCGGTTCTGGCAGTACCTATGAGGGCTTGAAACGATAGCCTCATCGAGTTCGGGCGGCCGGGCCACACCGTTCTGGCAGTACCTATGAGGGCTTGAAACGCCCTCAAAGACCTCTCGAACAACCTCGCACAACTCGTTCTGGCAGTACCTATGAGGGCTTGAAACCAAGCTCCTCGACCTCAAGGCCAAAGCTGGGGCTGGTTCTGGCAGTACCTATGAGGGCTTGAAACAGGCTTGCCTGGCTTGTACGCTGCGGCCGGGATCGTTCTGGCAGTACCTATGAGGGCTTGAAACCTCGAGCACATCCCCGAGCCGGGCCGGCCGGAGCACCGTTCTGGCAGTACCTATGAGGGCTTGAAACTGAGACGGCCAACACCGCCCCGGGAGCGAACGCGGAGAGTTCTGGCAGTACCTATGAGGGCTTGAAACTGACTCCGGGAAGGCTTCCGCGCCTTCCCTATGCGTTCTGGCAGTACCTATGAGGGCTTGAAACGTTCTTGCAGTTGCTCATTCGTTGCCTGGCCGAGGTGGTTCTGGCAGTACCTATGAGGGCTTGAAACACTGGCTCGGCGTCTGGGGGTCAACCGGGCGCAGGGTTCTGGCAGTACCTATGAGGGCTTGAAACAGCTGCGCGAGCGTGCCGAGCAGATGGCCAAGCGGCTGTTCTGGCAGTACCTATGAGGGCTTGAAACCAGATCGTTGAGCAGCTCGTGCCTGGCAAGAAGTACCGCGTTCTGGCAGTACCTATGAGGGCTTGAAACTAATCTCGATAGATACGCCAAGTAGTTCGTGAGCAGGGTTCTGGCAGTACCTATGAGGGCTTGAAACCGGCCGGATCGCTGGTCGGCCGTTCGGCCGCGCCGCCGTTCTGGCAGTACCTATGAGGGCTTGAAACTATGTTGTGATCACCCCATCGAGGTTTACTCTAATCGTTCTGGCAGTACCTATGAGGGCTTGAAACGGTTCTTGGCGAAGTGCGCCTCGTCCAGGATGAGGCGTTCTGGCAGTACCTATGAGGGCTTGAAACGCACGAGGCCAGGATGCCACTCGAAGACCGCCCGCGTTGTGGCAGTACCTATGAGGGCTTGAAACGGTGTAGTAGTGGTCGGGGGTCGGGCCCAGCCAGGGTCCTGGCAGTACCTATGAGGGCTTGAAACCTCCTGGAGGACGTCCGGCTCAAGCGCGAGCTCTACGTTCTGGCAGTACCTATGAGGGCTTGAAACACTATGGGTACTACGAGCTCAGCTAGCTTATCAAGCTGTTCTGGCAGTACCTATGAGGGCTTGAAACTGAGTTCGAAGGGGGAATGGTTGACGTTCCAGGTTCGGTTCTGGCAGTACCTATGAGGGCTTGAAACCAGCGATATCGCTGCATCATAGAATGAAACTGCAGCGTTTTGGCAGTACCTATGAGGGCTTGAAACCTGGTTTCTCTCGTACTTCTCAAGACATCTGTTACAGTTCTGGCAGTACCTATGAGGGCTTGAAACTACTCGGGGGCGAGTGAGTGAAGGGGAGTTGTGATAGATCTACCGCGCTTCAAAGTGACGGTCTTCGACTTTGAGTCGACGGCGTTCGCGGGGGTGCTCTGCGACACGCAAGAGGAGGCCTTCGCGTACGCCGAAGAGTACATCCGCGCTGCCGCCGCCCAACTCGACCTCACGTTTGAGGCGGTCGGCGTCGGCACCTGGATCGGGTACGACCGTTCCGGGGCGCCGCGGGTCGGCGTCGCAGTCACCGCCCGCGACGTCCCGCTCCCTTGACAGCGTTCTGGCAGTACCTATGAGGGCTTAACATGGGAGGCGGGCTTCCGCGTACGGCTGAAGCTGAGCGGTTCTGCTAGTACCCACGAGGGCTTGCCACTGGAAGGTGTTGAGGGCTGACGCAGGTGTGAAGTGCGCGGCACTCACAGAACCTCTCAACGATCGTAAAGAAAGGGGGGGCTCGATGACAACTTGGTCGGTGATGGTAACCTGGGTTCCGAGGCGACAGCATCCAGCCCTTACCACGGCCCGCGAGTTAATGCACAGTATCCCGCCGAGTCTCCCTCGGCTTAAGGCAGCTGCCCTCGACTTGGCTAGCCAGGCACGGGAAACGCATCTCTGGGGGGAGGCGAGCTACTCGAGATCCCATGCTAGCCTGTCTCTCGCTCGACTTCCACAAGGCCCGCATAGCCCTGAGCTCTCGCTGCTCCTGACGCTGGAAGTCAACGACGGTGAGGTCACCCTTACTATCCACATCGACGCTCAAGGAACTGGCCTGGCCTATCTGTGGCAAGAGGAGCGCGTCGAGCCGTTGGATGAGGCCCGGGTTCGGGAGGTGGTGAAGGCAGCTCTCCAAGACCTCACTGAGTACTGGGCACAGGTTGAGGTCAAGCCAGGATTAATTCTCGTTGGAGCTACTCCCCTCACCGTAACTGAGGAACTGGAACTCTCTCCGGTCTGGCGCTGCCCCCGCTGCCCGATCGGAGCAAAGCTGGACGAAGTCCTCCTGCACGTGCAAAGTCCAGGGCACGTTGCCAGCCTACTTGGCATCACCGAGGAAGAAGCAGCCCAAGCCCAAGTACTGCGAGTCGGTGTCTGGCCAGACGAGATGGACGCACAATGACCACCTCGACACCCCTCAGTCCGGACAACGAGGTCAGGCTCCCCGGGGCTCACTGTATCTTCCACATCTCGCCAACCTTCTTGTTAGTACTCTGGATCTAACTACCACGTCTGCCACGGAGGTGAAGCAGGAGCAAGCCTGCAAACTTCTTCCCGAAACCCATGGCGTGTACTACGCCAGAAACTGAGATGCCAGTCCCTTCGTCGAGTACTCCGTCGGTGGAAAACCCGAGATAGGCCGAGAGCGGCCGCTGTCTCCTGCACACTCCCTTCGAGTAGCGGCGTCTGGGGAAACTCGGTCTGGTCCGATGCAAGCGTTCTAGCCTCACTGTTGAGGGGTTGCAACTACTGGCCAGGATCGAGCTCCACCTCGTGCCAGAAGATCCTTGCAATAGCGCCTGGCGATCTGAGGAGCGCTACGTTCCTGAGAACACTTGTCCTGTGTAGTTAGATCGAAAGGATACTTTCAGTGTTCGGAAACGTGCTGCCCACGTAGTTTGCTGTCGTTCCGATGCTGGTTCTGGCATGAGCAACCAGGGTTCGATGCGAAGATTTACATTATAAAAGGGCAGTGTAGCCATAGGCTCTAGGTCTCCTTGCGATCGTTCCAGCCGCCCAGCGCTCATGCAACGGGAGAACCCGCGGCGCAACATGCCCTCACCGGCTGTGAAACGCATCGCTCTAACACCTGCCCGCAGCGACCGCAAGAGATGGGCATCGCTCTGGCTTCGGCTGCACACTGTCAGCCCCCATGCCCCTACTTCTTCCTTCTTCCGGGCCACACACCCGCTGACGCGCAGGCTTTAGTCCTCTTCCCGCTCAAGAGGCGAGCAAAACTGCCCCAGTGAATACCAGCTTTCTGGTTGGGCTACCTGCCGCCTTGTCGCCCTCTCCCTCACACCGTCTTGACAGGCGGTTCTCTTTCCCTTAGAGTAGGTGCAACTGTCGATGACGCAATGGGCGCGAGCGCTGCGGCAGTGCCCGCGCCCCTTCCAGGGAGGGAGTGCGAGTCGTGCCGCGTGTGCTCTCGCTTCTTGCTGTGTGGTGTGTGTTGTTTCCTTTCCTCGCACTTGTTGATCCGGTTGCTGCACAAGAATCCCCCGTTGCCACCCCACGGCTCGCTTTCCC